>JAABUH010000027.1_pt1 | contig 196746 bp, 191 predicted proteins | sample 5559121 | NCBI WGS metagenome assembly JAABUH01 (sample SAMN10711871, study PRJNA513364) | rock metagenome | isolation source: Antarctica rocks | place: Antarctica: Victoria Land, Battleship Promontory nord | collected 2015-12-28
CTTAATAATGTAGTTCTTCAGAATTTTCATTAGCTTCATCATCAATTGACGCTCAATATGCTCAATATCAAGAGATGTAAATTCAATAAGATGTTCATGAAACTGAAATTTGACATTGATTCAGTATGTTAACACTCTTTAGTATGTTACTCTTTGAGAACTAAATCATGCATTTAAAGCAATAGAAATACATCATGATTCTGTAAGATTCAATCTGATCTTATTACAAATCTTCTTATAGTGTGAAAGAATCGTGATTATCATATTTATGCAATGTATAATCTGCAGATCTGAACAAAGCATTTGTAGCAGCTTTCAAAATTACTTATTATCAATGATTCAAAAGAATAAATTCAAGTCAACAAAGATTTTGCATAATTGATTTTCTCAATTCTCTTGATTGAAGACAAAGATTAACTTAATATGACTTTTCTTCTAATAGTTTATCAATTTTGCATTATCAATTTGCATTATCAGATATGACTTACTCGTTCGAAAGTCAGTTCAATTTATGATTGCGAGTGTTTGCATTTTCGCTCTGTCGTTGTGCAAAAGTTTGATTCAAGATGCTTTTTCATAGCAGACGTGCTAAAGCTATCAAAAGCTGTTGAATTTTTCATAATTTTATGACAGATTGTGCATAAGATTTTAGACAATTTTTCAACAATCGAAGTCAACTGTATAAAGTGATCTCATATATTAAATTACTTATCGTCTTTGACTTTTTTGAATCAAAGTGAATTGACTATCTTTTATTGAATTTTGTTTTAAATACTCTCGACAACAGAGATTTGAAATTATCATTGTAGAAAAAAATTATCTGTATTCAAAGTTCATTGAACATACTTGCTATTCTCTCTTATCTTGAGCTGTGAGAAATTCTGATGAATTTTGTTCATCGCTTCTTATTTAATTTTCTTCTTTTCAAAATAATGTAAAGAATTTATAAATCATTGAACTTGACTTGCAAAGTCTTCAAAATAAAGATTATCTGAAGATGAACTATGTGAAATGCTTTTGTCAAATAGATTGAAAGTTGTCAATGAACTAAACATTTTATAAAATAGTTTGTATTAACAACAATAGTTGTTAATAGCTTGAAGATAATATATAAACAATGTAATGAGTAATGCGAAAAGATAATGCAATATATAGATGATGCAATGAGTAATGCGAAAAGATAATACAAAGAACAAGCAAACATGTTGTTTTATATTTCTATTTTTAGCATTCTTGACGTCAAGTTTGAGTTCTTGATGAGTTGAGTTGAGTTGACTTGATTTCTAGTCGAATCGAGTCGCGTCGAATTGAAAATATGAGCAACTCGACTTGAATTGAGTTGAAAATGTGAGTAACTCAACTTGATATCGATTCGAGTTCAAAATGTCAACTCGAAACTCGACTCAACAATCAGTTTATGCAATGCACTTCAAATGAAAGAATCAAAAATATTTGTTGCTATTCAAGATTTTAAGAAAGTGTTTTCTGAAATTCTTTTTGATAGTTTGAACATACATGATCAGATAAAACATTTCATTGATTTGATGAAAAGTAAAATGTCTTGCATTGAGTTTATTTATAAAATGATATGAGATGAGTTCACTGTGATATGAAACTATCTAAACAGCGCGCTAAAGAAGAAATAAATTCATTCATTAAGTAATTCTGCAGAAGCATCTGTGTTGTTTGTAAAAAAGTTGAATGAAAGTTTTCATTTATGCATAAACTATCATGATCTTAATGAAATAACAGTAAAGAATAATTACTCATTATCTCTACTATCTGAGATGCTGAATCACTTTGCTCATGCAAGACACTTTATCAAAATTAATATTTGCAACATTTATTATTGCATTCAAATTTGCAAAAGTAATGAATGAAAAATAACTTTTTATACATGCTATGATCAGTTTGAATATCAAATGATGCTCTTTGAACTGATAAATTCTTCTGCAATCTTTCAGTTCTATGTAAATCATATGCTTAAGTTATTCATGAATATTTGCTGCATAATATATTTGAATGACATTTTAGTATACTCTGAGATGAAAAAGCAGCATTGAAAGTATGTGCATAAGATTCTTCATATGCTACTGAAATATTAACTGTATATCAAGCTGTTAAAATGCACTTTCAATCATGATGAAGTTATCTTTCTGAAATTCATGATAAAGTGAAAAAGTATTCAAATGAAACAGTTTTATATCAATGTAATCACTAGCTGATCTAAGCTTGAGTTTGCAAAAAACATTTTTATATTCTTGAAATTTATAAAATTTTATCAACAATTTATAAAAGAATTCTTTTAAATCATCATGCTTTTAACAGATTTAATCAAGAATGCAAAGAAGAAAATGATATGTTTATTCTTTGCAATGACATTGAAAGCAAGAAAAGCTTTTGAAAGATTGAAAGCAGTTTTTATTAATACTTTCATTTTAAAACACTATAATTGAGATGCAGATCTTTGCATGAAGATCAATGCATTGAATCATAAAGTTGAAGATGTGCTTAGTCAAAAGAACAAGACTGATCAATGATATTTCATTATATATTATAATTACAAGTTCAAAGAAGCTAAAGTATGATGAAACATGCATGACAAAAAGCTGTATGCTATAGTTCTTGATTTTAAAAACTGATGACATTATCTTTAAAGTAGCAAGCGATTCATATGTATGATAATAGATCACAATAATCTTTGTTACTTTATGATGATAATGAAGCTCAACGTATGACAGATGTGCTGAGCTGAGAAATTAACTGCATTTGACTTTCATATAGAATATTACAGAGATAAATTAAACTTTGTGAATGTGTTATTAAAAAGACTCGACATCATGAAATTGAATGATAGTGAGAAGAATAATGATTATTTTCTATTTATTTTGCGAAACAAACTTCATAATTAAAAATGTCAATCTGAGCTGCTAAAGAATGAAGAAGTTTTGACAGCAATTAAACTCGCAGCATTGATGATGCAATTGAATGACACAATCATTGCAGATATTTGAATCATGTGTTTGAATGAGAAAATACTCGTTAAATCTTGCAGAATTCTAAACACTGCATCATTTCAACTTCTGATTCATCAAATTATGAAGTTGAAGAGATTTTATTTGAAGATAAGTGAATCAATGACTGCGTGATTATTGAAATTACAATAAAGAGACATCTTTGTTGCAAATGAGAAGTGACGTCAACAATTTGCATCTAGAAAGAATGAGCTTTTGAAATAAAGTATGAAAGATGATGAACTGTTACATTGTGATTTTGCAGTTTATGTATTCAATGACTTTGCTACAAGAAATGAGATTCTGCATATGAATCATGATGATTTTGAAGCAGATCATTTTGCATGCATTCATATTAAGACTGCAATAAGAAGAAAATATTACTGATCAAAAATGCTCAAAAAGATGATGAAATATGTTTGCATTTGTTCAGACTGTCAGCGAGTGCAAGTGCATCATTATAAACTCTATGAGAAGCTGATATTTATATCTTCAGAAAGTGTAAATTCATTTCACATGATGATCATGAATTTCATAACAAACATGCTTTCTGGAAAAAATTCATACATTAAAAAAACAAGTGATGCTATATTGATAATAATAAATAAGTTGATCAAACACATAATTTATATTTTGATGATTAAAGATTTAAACATCAAGAAGCTTGTAAATCTGCTATGATGAAAATTTGTATCTCAGCATGAAATGATGCAAAGCATTATATCAAATCAAGACTCATTGTTTATCAATCATTTCTGAATCACTTTATGTTGATATCTTGAAATGAAGTGAAAGCTAAGCACTGCGTTTCATTTGCAAATCAACGATCAAACAGAAAGACAAAATCAGATGCTTGAGCACTATCTGCAAGTGTATTTCAATTATAAGATGAATAATTGATTAAAGCTTTTGTCAATGATGATGTTTGCATATAACAACAATGTACACGCTAATATTGAAAAAACTTCACATGAACTTCTAAAGAAATACACTGCAAGCTTTACAGAAACATTTAAGAACAAAGTTTTAAAGAAGAAGACATTCTTAATTATGAAGTGAGCAAAATAATTACAAAGTATTAAAGAACATCTAATGAAACTATGAAAATGAGTAGCAGAGCAGCAAGCAAAGTATTATAACACTCATCATAAAGCTACAAGCTTTTAAATGAAAGACAAAGTGCTTTTGCAAAGTATAAACATTTATATGCTTTGTTCAAAGAAGAAGATTAATTATAAACAACTGAAATCATTCAGAAGATTGAAGAAGATTGACATGCAAACATATAAGCTTAAACTACTTAAGAAATATGATGTGATTCACTCAATTTTTCATGTTTCTTTATTGAAACTCTGACACTCATGTGATGAAAATTCAAAGTTGCAAATCATTCTTGTAGAAGAAAAAAAGAAATGAAAGATAAAGAAGATACTTGATCAGCGAATCAAGAAAGAAAAGATTGAGTATTTAGTTCAATGAGTTGATTTATCTTTTTATAAAAACTTCTGAGAATCAATGAAAAATCTTAGTAATGCAAAGAAGATTATTGAGAATTATGAGATAGAAAGACAAGTACATCAGTCAACTGCAAAGAAGTCAAAGAGAAAAAAAAGAAATAAATCATGTAAGAATCATGATTGAGAGAGTATCAAAAGCACAAAGATGCAAGTTTAAGAAGTTAATATTAAACTACAATTATAAAATCTTATATAATATATATTTTCTAAAAAAGAAGATGATGAATGTTGTAAAAGAGTGAAGAAAAGAAGTGATTAATGATCGCAAGTAAAAATGTCAAAGTGAAAAGAAGAACTATTTATTCATCAGTGAATCTCATCATGCACTGCTTACTTCAATTGATACTTACAAGATGAAGATGAAATGATGTAATGATGATAAAAAGTGATGAGAATGAAAGAAGTAAGAATTTCTATTCAACTGTTAAATACAATTTCACATGATTGAGAAAGAAGTTACTTATTCTTTCATTATTGAAGATGAAGAGTAAGATGAATCTTGATGTGAGCATTGAGATGATGAATCATCATTCACGCAGCATGATGCATTGACAGCTGAAGATGACGTGAAGCTGAGTTCATCATGCAATCGTGCTTCTCTTCAAAACAGTATTCGCATTTGCGAGCATGCTTGATGAGAACATGACATGTGTGAATCATCACTGCGTTCAGATAATGAACACAGCAATAGCATCAAATCATTTGATCATTATAATTTATCATACATCAACAATTATTGAAACATGCAAAGATAAATATGCATATTAAGAATCATGAACTCAGTCTTCAACGCAAAAAATGTGAAGAAAGCAGAAGAGACAGTGATGATGATGCAAAGAAGAATGTACATCTCAAGAAAATGAGCAGACTTTGTGAGCATGTTAGCATGATTTCAATGAGCATGAATGCTGCTACTTATCATGATAGTAATAATGATGATGATGTTGATACTGCTATGTTATTCATGTTAGCTCATGAGTTGACTTGCATCACAACAACGCTGCAACGAAAGAAGCTTATATCATGAGTTGCAAGCTATGCAAGATATGCATAACAGATTTCATGTTTCATTAGTTCAAAAGAGCAGTACTTATGAAAGAATATGCTGAGACAAAGCAAGAAGAAAAGAAAGAAAGAAAGAAAGAAAGCAAAGTTAAAGAATTGATATCAATAATCTCACACTAGCTCTGTTTATGCTTGTTAGCATAATTGATTCACAACACTTCTACACAAATGTTAAAATGCTGAAGACATCATTGCTACACTATCAGTTATCAAGAAACATAATAATATTATGAAGATTTAAGAATGATTAATATCAACAATCTTGCACTGACTCTGTTTATGCTCATTAGCATGATCAATTTACGACAATTCTACACAGATGCTAAAGAGTTGAAGAAATCATTGCTACGCTGTCAGCTGCAAGAAGACAATACAATGTTATAAAGATTCAAAGATTGAGTCTTTAAGAAAGAATGCAGTTGTGAGAATGCATCTCATCAATTATGAATGATGTATATCTGCAAGACTAGCTTACGAGATTAGATTAAAGAAATTAATGAGTGAATAAAGATAGTGACTTGACAGAAGATGAAAACTTTGCAAGTTCTTGCTTTCATTTCTTAGCAATTAGTTCTATCATCAATAAAGTGCTATCTTATTATCTTTTACTACGCAGTTTTACGTAAAGAAATTTCATCATCTTACACTCTTGATAATTCAAGAGAATTGATCAACTATAAAGAGTTTGTTAAGCATTGTCAAGTTAAACATGACATAATTCATGATATATTAAGTCAAAGATAAAATGTGATTTATGCAATGTTTTGACAAAGTCACAAAGTTTCAAAGTGTCAAAGACTGAGCTAAACTAGAGATACTATCAATATAGAAGACTGATATTATTATTACTTTGATAGAATCTAGATACAAGACAATACATCAGATAATGTATAAGATGAAAGACAAAGAATGAAAGAAAAGAATGAAAACTCAACTTTTATATACATGAATTGAGCAGAATCAAGACTAAACAGTAATTTTATAACTTAAGATTGCAAAGATTTGCACACATGACTGAGATGATTGAAACAAAATTGCTGAAACTAAATTAAAATGACGATGACTAGATTGATGACTTGATTCATTAAACTGCAAAATAGATTCAATGAATCAAGATTATTTAAGACATTGATGATTTATGTTTTAAATTGAGTTAATGATCTGACATCATGATAGTAACTTTTCTCTTCAAGACTGAGCTTCTGCAAGACAACAAGAAGAAACAAGATGAGACAAGAAAGAATTGAAGATGAAGATTGAAATGAGACAAGAATTGATGTAAACGCATTTTAATGTGATAAAGCACAGATAAAACTAGAATAGATCTGAATCACATCTGAGTCAGATCTGAGCAAGATGTCTGAAGAGTAAGATGAGATGAGACGCATTTTAACGTGATAATGCACAGAAAATTGAAACACATCTGAATCACATCTGAGTCAGATTTAAACGAGATGTCTGAGTCAAATCTGAGTAAGAAAGAAACGAAATGCAATTTAATGTGATGATGCACAGCAAGATGAAACGCATTTTAACATGATGATGCATGAGCGAGACTAAAATACATTTGAATCACATTTGAGTCAGATTTTAAACAAAATGTCTGAAACAGATCTAAACAAGATCTGAGTTAGATCTGAGCTGAGTTAAAACGATGAAGATTGAACTTAAAGTTCTTGATATTAACATTGAGACATCACACATGACAGTACATGTGATTCTTCGACGACAGAATTGACAAGATGATATTCATTGAGTGCTTGCTCACAATTATTCAGAAGATTGAAAGACTTTTAAGTAGAAAAATGATCTTTTTAATTAATGTAATACTTGAGCAAGAATGAATTATAACATCTATTATGCTTGAAGTTTAGTATGCTGTTTACATATCAAAATCTTTCATTATTCTTGATGACAATGAGTTCTCAAGATTTCTGACGTTGATTCAAAAGAGAATCACTTGCAATATGATTCAGAAGAGTGACATGAAAGATTGAATGAATCTTCATGAATGTTGAAAGATTTAACTCAATAATCAGAGAATTATTCTTGAAAACATGCTTGATCTTGAAGAAATCAACGTTATGATCATTTAACTTGACAGCAAGATGAGCGATGCTGAGATTGCAAGCATTCAGTCAAACTTCATCTTTGATGAAGTATTTAAAACAAGAACGACAAGAGAGATTGACATTGAATTCATAAATGATCTGAGCTATAAGCATCTCATCACGTAGATGCTCAGTTAATTTCTTCATCTTCTTGATGAACTCTTCAACATTGATTAACTTGTTTCAAGCTTGAAATGTAAGATTCTCAAGCAAAGACTCAGAAAACTTGAAGTCTAAATGTGAGTTTTGACTGAAATTGATCAAGAAAAGTGATGCTAAAGTGATTAATAATGATGCATTATTGATGATGAATTTGACTTCAGAAAGTCACTTAGCTCAGTTATTCTGCATGTAGTTGACGAAGACTTGAAAATAATGCTTCATAACAGCATTGACTCTCTTGATTTGATCATTGATTTTAGAGTGATATGCTGTTGATAACTTAGCATCTATCTTCAGCATTTTACACATATGCTTTCAAACATCGAAGATGAATTGTATATTTCGATCAGACATGAAGAACTTGAGTAAATCATGATGTTTTCAAACATGAGCATAGAAGCAGTTGATAACTTCTTCAACTTTCATAAAAGTGATGAGAATTAAATGTTTTATTTTGATAAAATGATTGACGAAGACTAGAACATATTTATATGTGATACTCATGAAGATACTGAGCGATAAAGAATTTACATAGTTCATGAAAACATCACATCAACGACGTTCAAGAACTGAAAGAGAACATAATCATTCTTGAGTTCATTGTTTAAAGAGCTGAAAACGTGTGCATATGTGATAGTTTCATACGAAGCGTTGAACATACTTATAAATGTTTGATCATCAGTAGACTCAACTGATCAGTTCATAGCTTTTTGCTTTTTTGAGTGATCATCAATGACATTATCATAAATGAGCTGAATGATACGAAGATGTAGTTTATTTGAGTTGAGCACATATTTTCTTTCTTGAAAGTACAGATGATTCTCATGTTCTTCACACTCAACTAGAGAGATCTTGTTGTGATGTCGTGCTTCATTGCAAAGTGCTTTAATTATCTGAGCTGCGAATTTGTCATTGATTTCAACTTACTTTCACAATGTCTGAGTGAGAGTATCAGCAGAATTTTCATCAAGATTCAGAATGTTTTAATCTAGCTGAGACTTAACATCTTCAACATCAAATTCTTTAATTTCTAAATTCATAAGAACTAAAATCTGCAAGAGTGCTGAAATAACTGAAAACAGATGTAATTGAATTAAATCTAGAGCGATGATTTGTGACTGAAGCTTCATGACTTTGATGTTGAAGATGTCAAAAATGAGATTCTCAACAATATCAAGATCTAAAACATGAGTTTTCAGAATTGTCTGATGTTGATATTGATGTCAAGAATTGAATGTATTTCTCTCTTTAAAGAGATTTTCTGAGCAACGTGTCAGAACATTTAACTTATCATCAATTTTGTTGAAATGATAAGCGATATGATAGTTAAATTTAAACAGAAACTCACTTCAACAAGCTTGATGATGATTCAACTGCTTAATTGACATGAAATACTTAAGATTTTTGTGATTCATGATCATCTTGACAAAATAGATAGAGTCTTCAAGCTTTGATCATTATTTCTCGAAAGCGCAAACAATGATCATGAGTTCTTTATCGTAGATCTCGTAGTTACACTCGACTGAATTATGCTTCTTTGAAAAGTAAGTGACTGAATGAAGAATCTCATTCTCATCATATTGAAAGAGAATGTCTTTGAACATATAGTTCAAAGCATCAATTTCTATCACAATCTTGTGATCTGAATTATAATGATGAAGAATAATCTTGAAAGTGAAAACTTTCTTAAGAATGTTGAATGCAATCTGACATTTCTGAGATCAGACAAAGAGTACATCTTTTCTGATGAGACGAGTGAGCGAGATAGTTATTTTACTATAGTCATAGATAAATCTTCTATAAAAGTTTGTGAAATTTAGAAAACTTTAAACATCTTTAACGTTGATCAAGATGAATCAGTTGACAATGATGTTTATCTTAGAAGAATTCATCTTGATCTCTTCAATGATGATTATCAATTCTAAATATGAGACTTAAGTGATGTGAAACTCACATTTAATTATATTTATTTGAAGATCTGCTTCTTGCAACTTTCACAGAATGAGCTTGACATAAATCTCATGCTCGAGTTCATTGTCAAAATAGATCAAAATGTCATTCAGATAAGCTGTACAGAACTTATTTAAATGTTCATGAAGAGTATTATTGATATACTTTTGAAATGAGACAGACTCATTATATAAATTGAAGAGCATGATTAAATACTTGAATAATTCAAATCGAGTGCGAAAGATGATGAGAGCTTCATTTTCTTCTTTGATTCGAAGTCAATTGAACGCAAAGATGATATTCAGCTTGATAAAGATTTTAGCTTAACTTAGATGATTCAGCGTTTTTGAGATCAGAGACAGAGAATATTGATTCTTGACTGTGATAGTGTTCAGATTTTGATAATTCATGCAGAAGCAAAGTTCTTCTTCAAGTTTCTTGATGAAGAGAACAAAGATGATCATCTGAAAGTGACTGACTTGAATGAAATCTTTGCTCAGATTTTTATTCAGATAATGATGAAGTTCTAGAATTTCATCACGACTCATGTTGTACAAAGTGAAGACTGAGAATTGAGCATTTTCTTTAAGATGTATGACATGATCTTGAGCTTGATGCAAAGACAAGATATTGACGTTCTTCTTGAAGAAGACATCTAGAAACTCAAAATATCTGAATGATAAAATTGTAACTGAATCAACATTCTTACTTTGTTAATAAACTTCAAGATCTTCTTGTGTCATGAATGCAGTCAAATGAAATTTCTTTTTCATTTGATGAAGATTCAAATAATGATTCTTATCATACATACTGTCTTGAGAACGAGATGAGAACTGAGCAAGAGTTGAACTGTTCTTTAAATGAATAATCAAAGTTGCATTATGCAATTTTGACTCGTCAGAGTCTGAACTAGAAGATGAGATTGATTCAAGATTCAAGAAGACATCGATTTTCTTTAAAGTGATGCTAAACACTTCAATGTCTTTGACATGAGCAGCATGATCAAAGCTTCAAGCTTTCAACTCAACTATGTCAAGTTGTATAAAAGATTGATCAAATTGATCTGCTTAAGAAACAACAGAAGTTCTAGAAAGAAAAGAATTTTAACACTTGATTTTTGATGAGTATTCTTTTTGAATAACTTGAAGAATACAACTAGAAGCTTTTTATTTCAGACAAGAAACAAGACTGAATGAAATTTATTTCTTGTAAATGAACTTAGTATTAATTGACTTTTCATGAGCGAACAAAAGATTATATTGCTTCTTGTGAGCAGACGAAAAACTGAGTTACTTCTTGCAAGTGAATTGAAGATTGAATTGCTTCTTGTGAGCGAATTGAAAACTGAATTGCTTCTTTCAAGTGAATGAGAAACTAAATTACTTCTTGCAAGCGAACTGAGTGCTGAATTGTTTCTTGTGAATAATCTGTAAATTGAATTGCTTCTTGTGAATGATTTGTAGACTGAATTGCTTCTTGTGAATGATTCATGAACTGAGTTGCTTCTTGTGAGTGAATTGAGAGCGAGACTGAGAGAAAGCTACTTTGTTAACTTTAAACAAGAAATTTTCTTCTTGTTGATTAAGATCATAGATCTTGATGAGAAATGAGCAATAATGATTAAGACAGAAAAAGAAAAACAAGATGAGAATATTGTGCTCAAAATTGACATCAATGACGTGATGATGAAGTCATGACAAACTTATGATGATGAGATATTGACTTAATTCAATGACATAAAAGAATAGTTTTTCAACATGTTCATCAAGAATCATTGTAATTTCAACAACATGAGTAATGTCATTGATTAAAATGACTTGATCATCAAATTCTCAAAGTCTGTGAGAGTGAGTTAATTAATGCAAGAAAAGATGATGTTGTTGCATGAAGAATTTATTCATAAAGACATAAACAGAAACTTCACTATCAATTAGAGCAAAAGTAAGAACTCTAGATTGAGTTTGACGTAAAATACAGAATACTATCATGTGATTATCTTTGAATGTTGAATTGAATTTAAAGAGTTTCAAGACAGATTTAGCAGAAAACTTTCTATATGATTGAAGTGAGAGTGAAAAGATTGAGACTAGTAGACAAAATGATATGTATACAAATTTCTGAGCATAACTTAACTCAGAGACTAAACTTTTCTTGTGAACAGCGAGACTTCTTCATTTATACTGACGACGTCACTGTCATAAATGTTCATGATACACAAAGTGAAGAGCTTCTTGTTTGAGCATTCTTTAATGATTTTGCTTGAATGTTGCAATTTGCAATAGTAGCATAGCTTTCACTTGTTGCAGATTTTCTTGATCTCAGAAATGATCAAAGTCTTATCTTAAATAATAATAATGACGAAGCTTAAATTCATTAACTCATCGAAAAATAAAAAATAAAAAGATAAAGATATTGTTGAAACAACAGTTACAGAAGTGATGATCTTTGAATTCAAAAAGTTACTAGTCAATGTAAAGATGCTCTTGACTTTGATAAATAAGATGATGATGAAGATGAAGCAAGATTAATGATGCTTAAGCTGCTGAAACTCTTCATTGATATCAGAGAATGCTTGAACTCATTGATGAAAGATGAAAGATTAAATTTTATTAAGATTTTATCAGAAGAAAATGATGACTTAAGTAAAATAATTGACATTGCGCTTCAAACAGTCAATTAACAAGAAATCTTTCATCAAAGAATGTTCTTTCTTTTGATAAAAAAGATTGTAATAGTCAATAAAGTTATTCATGTTTTACTTCAAAGTTTCGCGAAGATATAAATGAGCATCTTCTGTCTTGAAAGAATTGTCGCAGTAATAATGCAATTTATGTCATCAATCTGCAAAGATGAAAATGATACAAAGATCATTGACTTAATATTGACTTATTAGATTGTGAGTCTTCTTATCTATGATGAGTCGTGACTCAATATAGATGATCTTGACTCGATGAAAGAGATAATGATCATCGTTCACGTTCATGCGCTGTATCAAACTCTGCTTTCATGCATTCAATCAATCTTTGTCTTTCTCATATTCAAATATGTCAAGAAGCTTCTTGAATTTAAAAGTAATAAAGACAACAACAGAATTTGCAAAGAAATGAATGATGAAGAAAGATTGATTGTTCAAGATTTGTGCAACGATTTGAGCTATCATCATGAGAGACTGAGAATTCAACTTTATATAAATTGAAGAATTGAGAATGATGAATGAGAATAAAGTGATGACATCATGTTGTTGAACTTAATTTTGAAGCTCTTACATTGCATGAAAGATCTTAACTGAATTTTTGATCATACTTTGAGTGAACTGTTCAACAGCACACTCATCGTTGATCAAGAAATTGTGAGATAACTTCATTTAAGCGAAAGAATAATTAAACGAGATTTCAATGTATGAAAACGTTGCAGAAAGTGTAAATCTTTCATAATGTCAAAGACTGAGTTAAATTAAAGATACTATTAATATAAAAGATTGATATTATTATTACTTTGATAAAATCTAGATACAAGACAATACATCAGATAATGTATAAGATGAAAGACAAAGAGTGAAAGAAAAGAATGAGAACTCAACTTCTATATACATGAATTGAGCAGAATCAAGACTAAACAGTAGTTTTATGACTTAAGATTGCAAAGATTCATGCACATGACTGAGATGATCAAAACAAAATTGCTGAGACTAAATTAAGATGATGATGACTAGATTGATGACTTGATTCATTGAACTGCAAAACAGATTCAATGAATCGAGATTATTTAAGACATCAACAATTTATGTTCTAAATTAAGTTGATGATTTAACATCATGACACAAAGTTAACTCAGATCTGATCTTTAACTCAGTTTCTGACTTTAGTCTTTGATTTAATCTTTATGTATCAATTTATCATGACATTTTCTATCTCAGAGAGTTTTATTCACTTGAAATACATAGCATAGTTATTTCTCATAAATTGATCTAATCAATGTCACAAGAATGTATGAATTTATTATTATTATTATTATCATTAATTATATGCATTTAAAAAAGAGTAGTTATAAATTGCATGCAGTTAATAAAGAATTTTTTGATTTGATTTTCAATAAATTAAAATTATGTAAATCTGTGATGCAAGACATGATTGTTTTGAGAGTCTTTAGTAATAAGATCAGTGCTAACATTGCATGTTATCTTGTCACTATGTCGAGAAGTATCAATCTTAACCATGCGGCGAAAGACTGAACCAGTCAAGTACTTTAATACATGCTTATCATTCTTTCTACACTCGTCCCTTTGCGTCCAATCATTCCTATCATCTGGGTGAGGCGTGAAGACCGCTGATTTAACATTAGACAGATTCCCAGCGTTCGTTTCTGTGAACCTCCCCGCTTGAGGAACATCGACATGGGCATTTGACGATATTACAGAAGTCTGAAGATCCTGAAGGCTCCTTTGGTTTCCGTTCCTAGCCCTGTCTGTGCGTGCTGCTAACTCTAATGCTGGGGTTCGTTGGAATTGATTACGCTCCGCCAAGAGGTCTATGGTTTGGCTAGTATTGCCAGGGTGCTGCTGTGGGTCCTCGAAAAAAGAAGCCTTGTACTCCGGACCCAGACCAGGGCCAAGTTTGTACTTCTTGAGGACGGACCTCGAAAGCTTGTGGACATCCTTTTCCCTCAGCGTGTGGGGCGTGGTAGTACTAGCGAAGTCTCTCGCTGCAACCTGGGGGGTATGATGATATATCACGGGTTTCGTACGCTGCTCGGCACGCTCTCGATGCCGTCTATGAGATTCGCGAAGATCTTGACGGAGCGCCGCGAGTCTTCTACATAGTTCGTCTGGATCAAACGCCTCGGCTTTTCTGTCCCGGTGAAAGGACTTCCGTGGGTCTGGCAAAGGATGAGACTTTGAACGAGCGGGGAACTCCGACTGTTCAACATTATTAGCAAGGAACTTCGAAATAAATGCGTGAAATTGTACGAACAATATCTAATTTGGTTCCAATGTCTCTTACCATCTTGTACCTCTTCGAGATGATACTTGCAAAGGAAAGTATTCAAGGAAAACGCGCTTCGGGCGGTAGTTCAGCAAGCATATTAAGTGAGGACACTAATCTACAATTGAAGTCCTTTCCAAGTCGTGTGATCAGGACATGGGTACTCGCATAATCTTAGGAAATTATGGTGCTTAACTGTCCTGGACTACAGTAAGTATCCAAGCGCTTGCAATTTGGGGTGTAGGTCTAAGGTAGAGTAGTATCTGGGCGTCGGGTTATTGTTGCAGCAGAAACCAAAATTCAAGATAATCACAAGAAGTCTCGAGGGATTCGACATTTTGAAGACGATAGAATGGCATCCTAATGCTGCAATACTGGTACAAACGTAGCAGAAACTGATATACATATGAGAAGTCTGTGCATTTCTCATTGTACTTTCGAGCATCTAAGGTATAGAGTACGAAGTACTACAACGCGCACATTACGCAGTACGTACTAGTCGCTGGTACCGTACCTTACTACTGTAGGTAGGGATTCTAAGAAGTAAGGCGAGGCTTGCGAGCCCTACAGACTGCAGTAACCGACTTTACCGGGTTACCTTACCAAGGCTAAGGTAACTTTACTTTACGCATTGACTTCACAGGAGCGCATCCCATTTGTTTTGCAACATCTTTGCACTCGTGACCTGGCAATTCCTAGGTAGCTGTATCACATCAGCACAGACAGCCAAAGCCATAAGCCCTCCAATGCTGCCTCATGCCTTTGCACCTGTGCTGTCTGCAGGGAACGAGCAAAGGCTCGGCCAGGTGCGCTTGGCTTCCTCAACGACAGCGCAGCAGCCCCCAAGCTTGTTGAGGTAGCAGATTAATTCTCTGAGCCTGAAGAGCTGTGAGCAATGGAGACATCACTGTTATGATGGAGTCGAGGAAGTCGAAGAAAACGAGATCTTATGGGGAGGTTCCAAAAGCCTCGCAAGAAACAAACCCCCCTGTACAGAGCCGGCCACAGCTTCAAGACAGAGTCAAATCGGCCCCCTTGGTTACCCAGATCACACAAGAACAACAAACCACACGCTTGCCCTTCAGGCAAGACATCAACAACTTGTATCAGAGGCAAAGTAAGAACATTGAGCCAGCTCAAAGAGGGCTGCCCTCTCCACTGTGCTCTCCCCTTGAACCTGGGTGCAACCCACCACAATCTACTAGAAGGAATGAATTTGTCAGTCTCTACTTCCTGGTACGGAAACCACACTTTTCTTGTCATGGCTGATCCATCCTTTTCGGGACAGAGCGGAAATGCAGTGGGGATGCAAGAGATTACCCTTGCAGTGCTGGGCGCTGCTAAGACCGGAAAGTCGACTTTTGTGAAATGTGCCTTGGATCTGAAGAAGCCCGCAGTCTCGGCAGCTTCGACTAAGAAAGTCTCACTGGAAGGCGCCACTTCTGTTCTCCGTCTAATCGAGCTCCCAATAGATGAAGTGGGAATGACCATAAATCAGGAGATAGATTGGCCCGAGAGAGTAGGAGATCAAGCTATGCCTCGGATTGATGGTGCACTAGTACTGTACGATGTCACGAATCAAGGTAGTATCGCTCAGGTACCGAGCATGTTAGGTGAGTTTATCAAACTTGGATCTTTTTATTCTTTCAGATACTCCAATGTAGAAGAGTAACTGTTCAATTTCTTTGTCGGTACAGTCCTGTGACGAGTATATTGCTGCAGCAGCTTGCTTACTTGGCTTCATAACCATCAGACGCGTTTTCTGATGCTGCCATACCGACTGTGCTGGTTTCGTCCAAATGCGACAAAGACCTAGACTCTTGGGAGATTGAGCATCGCATGATTGATGGAGTATGGACAGTTATGAATGGTGTAGAATCCTTCCAAACGTCGTCGGCGGCACCGGAAACCCACAAACGCTGCTTATCGGTAATTCTGAGGACTATCATGTCAGAGAAAGAAGGTAGGTCCATACCAAGCTATGGCATGATTCCGAACTTTTTGCTCTGGGATTCATTGCGCGGCTCCAAAAAGCGATCAAGTTCTTGATCGCCTACTGCGAATACGCCGGAGTAGCACGCAGTATCATGCTAATTACTCAAGGGCAGAGGACACACCAATCCCTACTCGCCCTACGCGGCCCCGCGCTCTCACTTATACGCAACCGCCAAGAAAAGATAGTGCTCCAAGTAAAATCAAACATGGTCGAGCTGTCTCCGAGCTACCAAGCACGCTCACTCATAGCCGCGACTTGAAATCGGGTGAAGCAAAGCCTCAGGGCAAGCCCGCCACAAGCAGCTCAGCAGAGCGAACGGTAAGCGAGTTGAAGGAGGCTTCAAAACCGCCTCATGCGTCGTCTTCTCACCCTTGTATGAAAGCAAGCAGCAATCGTGCAACAGCAGCTTCTTCCAGCACTGAAATACTGGGCGAAGATGGTCTGACTATTGCCCCTAAGATCCCAGAACGATCCCGCCCTCCAATCAACACACCTACCACGATCACCACTTCTTTCTTGGACATAGTAGATGATAATGGGGGCCACCCTCCAAATGTGCAGATGATTCAAAAGCCAAGTGATGATTCTTTACAATCGAGTCCAAATGCTACAAAACAATCGGGCGTCTCGTTTGATGAATTGGTTGACCGACTTTTATCACAACCCATGTCGAAATATGATGTTAAATTTGCGGCAATCTTCCTTTGCTTATATCGAAAGTTCGCTGCACCTTCAGATTTGATGCCAGCCATCATACATCGTTTTGAGCAGCTCGAATACAGCAAGTATCCGCAGATCTTACGTCTCTCGTCCCAGCTACGGTATCTCAACATCCTTGCGCAATGGATCTCAGACTACCCAGGCGATTTTGCGCATGCTTTTACTCGTCGAAATATGACAGCTTTCATCACGGGCTTGGCGGCCGACAAGGTATTCGCTGTAGCTAGTAAGGAGATGAGCTCCTATCTAGATGCTGTCTCTGAGGATGATGACACTGAGTGGGCATGCTCAGACAATAGAAGGATAACGGCCAATACAATGAAAAGCCCAACGGACACGTCTTGTGTTCAAAGTATAATTTCAACCCTCGACGTCGAGTCGTTTGCAGAAGACAATGTTAGCGATTTAGATGTGGAGCAAGGAATGAAGCGACATTCAACAAAAAGCTCGGCGGCTCCGTCCTCGTCTTCCAGCGCCGACAGGTCAGCAACACAATCGACCGGCTCTTTCCAGACGCTCCTCAACTCAGTGGAGAACGCTCAGCGACAGGCACAGCTTCTTACACCCATACCAAGAAACGCTCTTACCAAAATTCATTGGCATCAACTGATGGACTCGTCTGACGATGATATTGCTCACGAGCTGACCCGAATTGATTGGATCATGTTTACCTCCATTAGGCCTCGCGACCTTGTTAGACATGTCATTCTTCCTGCCGATCAAAAAGAGAATTGTAAAAACGTCGAGAACGTAAACCGGATGATCAACCAGTTCAACCATGTTGCGTTCTGGGTGGCCAATATGATACTTCTCCGCAATAAAGCAAAGCACCGGGCAAAGGCTTTGGAGAAGTTCATGGGAGTTGCATGGGTTAGTCAATTGTGAAAGCCGCTGTGCTATGACTCAAGCTAACCGTATTCGTTAGAAATTGCGTTACATGAACAACTACAATTCTTTAGGCGCAGTAATCGCTGGGATAAATGGCACAGCAGTACACCGCCTGGTGCAGACACGAGAACTAGTCTCACCGCAAGCCCAGAAACAATTCATGCGACTCGAGATCCTTATGGGAACGGCAAAAAGCCACTTTGCGTACCGATTGGCTTGGAGTAATACCTCTTCAGAGCGCATCCCGTTCCTTCCTCTCCACCGACGAGATCTTGTCTTTGCTGAAGAGGGAAACAGAACGCTAGTTGGAGAAGGGGGAGAGCGCGTTAATTGGAAGAAGTTTGAAGTAATGGGGGAGGTGATAGTAGAGATCCAAAAGAGTCAAGGGACACCCTACCCTACGATAAGTCGAAACGAAGAGTTGCAACGACTCATACTCGATGGAAATTTCTCCAAAGACGACGATGTAAGTATTTCTCTTTATTGTGGGAGAAGTCGCTTGGAAGCATCGCGTACAATGTCTGCTCTTTAATCATATAAAGATCCTTTCGGATTCTTTGTTTTCATTACCAATACTTGGATGAGGTACTGATGAACGTTCACTAGGAGCTTTATGAACGGAGCATACAAATAGAGGGGCCGGGTGCTGGGGAAACCAGGAGGAAATTCAATTGGTTTCAGCGATGATACTACTCATTCACGACACGGGGGACGAATGCTCGAAGATAGCAGGACACGGAAGGAATGCGTTGGGAAGACTTAACAAGCTATCAAGGTTGGTCTGCTTCCTCTGCAAGTTAGGTGGAACTCGCGGGAAAAAATCTCCTGCTGGCCTTATAGGTTCCCAAAAATCATCAAGAGCAACATCTCGACACCTGTACATCAATCATTGTGTTGGCAATGCACATCATTGGTGACGCGATGTCTTCTGATTTAAACGTCTTTATATCTATCGATTGGAGACGCAGTCCTATTGGGACATCGAACATTGAGAACCTACGGTTCCGTTGAGTAGACTAATGAGGTTGCAATCTCAGCATGATGTATTTGCTTGCCAAACATTCTGCTTTGCCCGCTAAGGGTTTTGAAGAGCCATTTCAATCCCCGCGGTGGTTCCCTGGTACATCAAATTTTCGAATTGATTGGCAGTGACGACTCACTTTTATGTAGTCTTATTAGTAGCCGCGAAAACTCCCTCAATCCGTCACTTTCTTTAACCTCGCACTCCCTGAACTTTCTTATCATGGAAACAGCAAGCTTTTGACCTCTCTGCGGGGTCCACGGAGCACCATTACCCCAGCGTCTACTTCTGCCTCTACCCCGAACCTGCCCACGTCCGCCATCGAACCGGGAATTGTTCCTTTGTTCGCTGTCTTGGCAAGTAGGTGGTGGCTCAAGCGTAGCGATATAGACCTCATGGAGCTGTGCCCGAAGCTTGGGATATAGAATAAACAAATTCTGAAGATCCGGCGATGACTCAAGGGCCGTGAAAGGGTTCCCCGGCTGGGCAGACTTCAATGTAATATCCATGGAGGGGGGGTTCTCGAGCGTGACAGGCGAATGCTCCGGCGAATGTCCACTGACATTAGCATCCGGCCAATAGGCTGCTTGCATGTTCGCATGGACAAGCCTGTGCTCCTTGTAGCATTCGATCGAGCAACTGGTATGGTCAGTTTTACCTAGTACTGAAGTAATGGGGAAACTCACTATTGGACATTGCATGACGGACATTTGTATTTCGCGGTAACCATGGCACAGACTTCACAACTCACCGCCATGAGTGCATCGGGGATGACCTCAGGGGCCGTGAATTTGGTACTTCACATAGTCAGATGGGTCACACTGCAAATCTCCGGCCCGTGTTGGATGTTGAATTTACGTTCAATAGGATTTTAGGTTGTCTAAGCGAGAATGACTAATATGACGTAGTGTGATATGGCCCAGGGCTTGTTAGGGATACATCTTTACTTTTTTCTTTGAGATTACTCCCCTCACTCAGCCTGTTTAAACTGTTGTTCAACGCATGCCCTCTAACGCAGTCTTTAGAATGAGCTCTAGACTAACCACAAGGCCGATTTTTCACCGAAGTCTGGCCACAAATCCAAGATGCGTTTTATCCTACAGGAGAGCTTTACATCAGACCGCACGAACACCCGCTTTACCTTCCTGGAGCTTTCGTTGGCGGCCAGTCATACCTCTTGCTCATCCGAGACATGCTCAATTATCTCCAGTTGTTGCATCTGGGATCAGGACCATCTTCATCCAGACAGAGAACACTCCTAATGCCGATGTAAGTGTCGCCACAAAGTCAGTGCATCTGAATACTAATCTCCAAGGCCTTGAAATTCCTGCCGAACCATCCAATATTACCTGAAAACCTTTCATCACCGTTCCTAGAATATTTATCTCCACGATCAACCCTGGCCCCCCCACACCCATCACCGCTTGCTGCACGACTTCTGAACATTGACGGAATTACGTCGGTCTTCTACGGCCCAGATTTTATCACCGTTACAAAGGCCGCTGACGCCAACTGGGCGCATGTCAAGCCGGAAGTGTTCAGCCTTATCACCGAGGCTGTGACTTCTGGGGAGCAAATAGTGAACACAATAGACAACAAATCTGCTGAAGCAGGTCAGGAGGGAGGTCAAGAGGATACACTGGGATTTGACGAGAACGACAGCGAAGTGATTGGCATGATCAAGGAGCTCTTGGAGACGAGGATCCGGCCAGCGATCCAAGAGGACGGCGGAGACATAGAATTCCGGGGTTTCGAGGATGGGAATGTCCTACTGAAGTTACGCGGGGCTTGTCGGACTTGCGACTCGAGCACCGTGACCCTCAAAAACGGCATAGAGAGCATGTTGATGCACTATGTAAGCCTGAACCAGGGATGTGGGAGAAGAAGTGCAACTCTGCTAACGCCGAATCTTAGATTGAAGAAGTCAAGGGCGTAACGCAGGTGCTTGATCAAGAAGAGGAGGTCGCTATGCGGGAGTTTGCCAAGTTTGAGGAAAAGTTAAGGGAGCAGAAAGGACCTGATGCTACCGCTTCGACGATTGGCAAGGGGGGTCTGGATACTGTCGAGGCATGATCGAATGAATATGGTGGGGGATTTTCCGAGGCTTTGTGCATTATTGATACCCGGTTGACTAACTACACTCGACGCATAGTGTTGCCGTGGCCCGTTTGTTCTCAAGGTGCAGACTCGCGCTTTGGTTGAGTCAGCGGATGAAAGATCGACGAGATCTGATATTAGTATGTCTGCGGGGAACTAGCTGTACGCTGTCCATCCACGGGGCGCTGGCGTGGAGAAGCTAGGTATCTTACTGCTTCGTGCTGAGTAACGCATGACGATGACGATGATGATGCATACCATCATTCCAAGTAGCTCGAACCTTCTGTTATAATGCTTTAGAGTTTCGCGTTATTGAGATAGATAGCAGAGGGGAGGTAGAACAGATGATGGTGCCACTCCACGATATTCAATTACGAATGGCAGCTGTTGACTGTCGACTGAGAAACACGGGGATCGGCGATTCGCCAATTGATTCCGACCAGTAGTTGGCGGGTTCCCCTCGGCCCTCCCTTTTTCTGAAGCCATGGCGGGGTCATTCATTCGTTTTGGAGGACTCTAGTGGCAGTACGGAGTAGTATGGTCGTTGACTTGCATATTCGCACTTCTCCGCATTTTCCCCCAACGCCTCTCGCTCGCTTACCTGTCTGGATCGAGGCCCCCGAGGCGTTAAACCAAAGAGTCTAAACCGCTTTAGACCTTAGGCTGCCAATACCGCAATTCTGGGGTCCAACACTACCTACCTTAACTTTTACTCTTCTTCTAACTCCCCCCCCCCCCTCTCTCTCTCTCTCTCTCTCACTCTGAGAAGTAACCAAACAAATACTGTCCCAGCAACTTGCGCCTCTCTGGGACTTCCAACGTCTAACAATCCCCATTGAACTCCGGTTGGGCCTTCGATCGAGTGGCTCCGCACAAGAAGACCCCTCCCTGCCGCCTTCTTTTGTGTCTACTTGACGGGAGCCGTCTTGCAGCTCCGACTGTGGCATATACAGATTGTATGGTGCAGCGAATGGGCCTCTTCCCACCACGAGCCGCTCTACATCCGCTGCCGCAACTACTCAACGTGGGTGGGAGCTGGACTGGCTAAGCCAAAATCCTTTTGGCTTTCTCCATGTTCTCGTCGAAGGTGATACAACACACCTGAACAGTGAAATCCTCTTGGCGGACACCAGCAGACTTTGATCTCTGATACTCTTCTCCTAAATGTCTAAATAACGCCATATGTACTTTTAATCTTCATCTAGACTCGGTACGGCTTCTATACCGTTTGTCAGCCCTTCATGCTAACACCACGAAGATACCCATAAGCCTTGAAATTAGCCTGTTGCCTCTACCCAAGCGTTCACAAATTTTGCGTATAGTAGGAGAGACTTGATCTGGAGACATCCCCGTCCTTGATAGAGAAGCTAGGTAAGATCTTGGCCAACTTTTAACCCCCCCCCCCACCCCAAAGAACGCTCCCTTTTCCCCCTGTGTTTGAACCTTCTTTGTACAGGTTATGTTACCCCTTCTGTAATGCGACGCGCGGATGCATGGTCATATGCCATGCTCTTGGAGACATTTCAGCACAAGTGATCTCCCGTTCTACACGTCTATCAAGTCGCCGTTCATGCGGGCGAGATCTCTAGGAACAAGACATGCTAATGTGATTATAGAGTGCGTGAAGAATTCACGTGGACGGATATTCACCGAATATTCTACTAGATTCCAGTTTTTGCTGTAGGCTTTCCTTTTCGCTTGACCCCTGAAATTCAACAAGACGTCAATTAGGGAAGTTCCAGAGAAAGATAGGAAAGGGCACAGTTGCGTATGCGCCCATGCTAATTGGGACTTTGATGAAGACCTTTACATACGAAAGGTCAACATTCTCAACCGCCGAGGTATGCGGCCAAAAGGTCATCATAGTCATGTTACTCACTGATAACTTAATAGAGTAACTAACAAATATCACGGCCGATCAATTATCGTGGATCTCATCCTTGTTTTCGTAAACCTCAGCTACAATCAGAGGCCTTCACGTCCAGGATCTGTAAGTTCTCAGAAAGCCAGTTCCATTCACTGGCTTTCATCGTTACATTGATAATCACTAAGCATTTACCAAATTCAGACCTTCAACCTCACTACCAGCCTAATCTCTTAAATTATATCGGTTTATCTTAACGTCTGGTGTTTGGTTGGAAGGTACTCACATTCTCTCTACCTGACATTAACGTCTCTTTCTGCTCAGTAGAAGCCTTCCTTTCATCTATAGACGTTTGGTAAGATACTAAACAGACGACTCCATATCTACCGAAATCGAATCGGTTTTAGATTTGGTCTGTTATCAAAGCCGATTCACCTTCTATATCACCAAACGTCCATAACTAAAAGACTCTTGCGATCCAATTATCGGGTTAGTCTTCTTTTATCAATCCTTCGCGTAAGATACGCTTGATCAATACGAAAACCATTTCGAAGAATTATCGCGTCGATTGGCCCGCTCGATTCAAATATTCTAATACACAGGATATAGGCCTACATATGAGCACACAGTAGCCCCGTGGACGCTCTACATACGCTCTGTTTCCACAGTATGGCATCCCACGGAAACAATTCAACCTATTCTGGTCAAGGAAAGCGGACTTCTTTCGGCGCCTTCTCTGGAGCTAATGCCTCTATGTTCCTCGAAAAGGCAAAGCCTGGAATTCGCGGTTCCACGCCGGATTCGGAAGCCCTCGCTTCTTCTGATGATGAGCAAGATCAACACCATCGTCTACACACAGTCACAAGTAGTTCTTTTGCGCCAAAACCAGCACGCCGCGGCTCCTGGCTGACCGAAGTGCAACAACCACCACAACGTAAGAGCTCCTTGAATGGATGTGGCCCATTTTCTCCCTCGAGTCCACATCCTGCTTCGACTTCTGGCGACCAAACATCATGGAGTGCCAACCAACCCAGTGGGGGCCGTGGGCATTCCAGCAGTACCTCGTTTCCTTGGGGAAGCGCGATTTGGAACAACGACTCTCAAAAGGGGCCGCCTTTGCGCTTGACCGAGGTTTTGCCGTCACCTACTAGCACTATTCCTCCAAATGGGCTCTATTCTGAAGATCCACTGCTAAGTCCTCCAATTGGGCGAGAGAATGCTACAGAATCCTCCATCCCGTTTGCAATTCCGCTGCACCCGACTTTGAAGACGTACCGCTCCCAGTCATACTCTGTCGGTCAATTGGATCCTGAGATGACCAACGGTCTCCCGACGAACTATGGAGGACCTTCATTCAATGGGCGTCCCCGAACTGGGTCTTCATATGCTGGTCTTCAGCACAGGCCTTCCCGTCCGAGTATGTTGGGCGAGTTATCCCGTGATGCTCTGGGACAGCTCCGAGAAGTTGAAGACGATGAGAGTTCGAACGGATCGGAGTCTGGCGGTCACTTATCAACAGCTCAAGCTCGCACCATTGAACAGCTTGCAATGGAAAACGCTATCCTTCGGCAGGCGGCTGCTGATCAAATTGAAGGTAACAATATCCGGAATCGAACACTAACGGCAACGTCGAATACGAGCGGCCGGAATACCTTTCATGGAAATCAACGAATACGTGGGAGTGTACCGGAAGAGGCAGACTACGCCTTGTACGATCCAGAGGATACTAGCACGAGTCAGCTATACGACCATGAAGGCGTAAGTTGGAGCGTACCCATGGAATACGGCGCTAAACTAGCATTACAGTACTCTGCAGCAGGCATTCCCGAGAACCGAACATTGGAAAGCGTGAAGAAGGGGCACTGGCAAAGCTCATTGGGCTTTGGTGGGGTCGGGGAGCCTCCGCAAAGCCGCCGCCATTCATTCGCGGACGTTCCGACACGCCAAACCTCGATCAGCTCAACTGGAGAAACCCAGAATGGCTTCGTTGCGACGGAAAATGGTGTAAGAGCTGGCGGAAGACTAGGTAGCCCCGCAGGATATGGTGATGGTTTAGTTCGCCCGTCCCAAGGCGAAGGTAGTGAGTATACCCAGTTTCGTTTACGTCAGGTGCAAGAAAAAATTCTAGAACTCGAACATTTACGCGACCGTAATTTTGCAGCTTCCTATTTCGCTGGGGTGGACGCTTCCCTACGTAACGCAGATGTCCATCGCCCGTCCATGTCCCCAACAACGCTACACCAAGCATACACCATGCACGTCCCGTACGGTCGGTCGCAACACAACGGGCATTCCCAACCACGCCCTAATCAGCTACTTTATGTTGTCACCTTCAAGGCTTATCGAGCCGAGGTTTTCTATGTTCAAGAAGGCACTGGCCTCCAGGTCAAGCCAGGAGACTTGGTCATTGTCGAAGCAGACAGAGGCACAGACCTTGGAACTGTCGCCCAAGAAAATGTTCCATGGAACAGGGCGAAGGAGATGAAGGAGCATTATATTGAAGAACATTACCGATGGCTTATGATGTTCTCTCGCCATGGCCAAAATGGAACCACTTCGGCACTGAATCCGAATGGCCAAGGGCTCCCTTCAAATGGGGCACAGACAAGTGCTGTTGGGGGTATGGGCGGTCCAAATGCGCAGGCTGGCGTGCAAGACATCCCAAATCAGGAACTGAAGCCAAAAATGATCAAGCGTCTTGCACAGGCTCACGAAATTCAAACCTTGAAGGACAAAGAAGGCAATGAAGCTAAGGCAAAGCGTGTATGCCAACAAAAGGTGGTTGAGCACCGGTTGAACATGGAGATTCTTGACGCTGAGTTCCAGATGTAAGCAATGACAGCACATCACCTCAGCTCCGTTTGCTCACACCATTTAGGGACTGGAAGAAGCTCACATTCTACTATTTTGCTGACGCATACATCAATTTCAACCCTTTGGTCACTGATTTGTTCAAAATCTACAAGACGCGAATTTGGATGTCTGCTATCAATCCTGCATCGTTCATGACCCCGTCTACAGGGTCACAACTACCCTCGACCTTAGGTCCAGGCCATTTTAGTCAGGATTCCGAGACTTACTCTGATCGTCGCGCGCAGAAACACAACCCAGGCTTCTCAGTCGCAGGTTCGTCCCAAGTGGCTCCGGGAGTATTCGATCGTATCTGGGATCCCAACCGAGACCCTAACACCGCTCTAAGCATTCATTTTCCACATATTTACGCTCCCCCACTTCATTCACAGGACCTTGATAACCGTCAGCATGATCCGTTCTCGATTGACTACCATCAGGGCGGACAGCAAGCGATTCCCCTACAACCGCGCTACAGTCCTAGCGGCTACAACGTTCCGGAGCTCGATCACTCCGCATATACTGTCCCCTCTGACAACAGTAATGTGGGTAGTCGAAAGCCGTTTGCGCTTGGCAACGAATGGAGCCACGCATTTCAAGGCTTGTCACTTGGATCTTGAGATGGGTCTTTCGACATCGATCTCGAGGATAGACATGGTTTACAGTAAGCCCTGGAATTTTTCGCTAGTAGCGGGTGACAATCAACATGTCAATGTCACGTCTGCAGTCTTTTTTACGACCTAAAGCGTTACTCGTGCGTCTTGCGTATCGTTGACTCGGGTTTTCTTGCAAATAGTGCTCTACTACCTCTTTAAATTTTGAGGAACAGTCTCCATGAACAAAAGGAAAATGGGCGACGTCTGTGAGGTCAAGAAATTTTGGCGTTCACCCATGGTTAACGTAAGGCGCATGCGCTGCAAGGAAGGTAGTCTGTGATGTACCTTAGTCCACTCAGTTGACGATGTCACGATTACATGAGTTCATGGAGCTATACCTTTCTGTAATCTACCTTATCTGCTTTACTAGATGGCTGTCATGCTTGTACACAGAGCTAAGCCTGATATATGGTACAGTATTTGGATATCAATCCAAGTGTACCATGAACCTTGATACATCATATCTAAACCAAGGCTCACCAGTACACATCGTGGTTTGTTTTAACGAAAAGATTCCACTGCATAGAAATGTAGTGGTTGATTATTCAAATCGTTCTCTGCTGGGTATTGCTACCAGAAACCCTGGGGTATCTCATCAAGTCAGAACTCCAAGAACCCTCGAACCATAGCTAGATTCTCCACCACTTATACTGTTAGCCAGGCATAATGGGAAAAGCTGGCAAGCGACAAATTAGTGAGAGCCGTATTTCATTGTCCTCGCCCTCAAAACAAATCTCTAAACTTACGCTGGAGCAGTTGAAGACCACGCCGAACCAACCAACACCAAAAAGCCCAAGAATACCAAATCTCGCAATGACGATCTGGCCAAAGATATCCATGACTCTGATGAAGATCCTGGTGACCTGGAGAGCCAGTTTGTCTCAATCTGAGTATTCTACTTGTCTACACACTCATCGTACACTTTAATTTAGACAGTTCTTGGCTATGACGAAGGCTACGCAGCAACAGACTGAAAGGCAGAATTCAAGATATGTGGATAAGTTTGAAATTGCTGTAGTAGAGCGTAAGGGCGAACTTTATGGATTGATTCACGAGAAAGCTCAAGACCTGTGCGAAATTGATGACATTAAAAATACCTCGACCATGCTGACAGCATTCCTAGACTCGAACAAGATTGTCTACTTCAGTCTACGCTCCTGTCCGAAACCCACGCTACCTTTGTCTATGAATTCGAAGGAGATACGAAACTGCCAGACCAGTCCTCGGATGCAAAGCAAATGTTACCTCCAGGATACCTACTGACCCAGACGCTCATAGGATCAGCTAAGAAAATTATTAAGAGCTACGATTATGCTTGTCGAGCCGCCTTGTCTTGTGGAAAACTCTCGGGTACGGAAGCAGCGAAGGATAGCGACTGTTGGAAATTGACGAATCTCCTGGAGACGCGGAGGAAGGATGTGAAGTACCAGATCAATAGTTCATTATATGGGACAGCGGGCTTTAGCAAGGAGGTATCTGCAGCAAACATGTCCCGAGCAGAGGAGAGTGACGTTTGGACGAGCTTTGCTAAGGATGATGAAGACGAGAAAGATCAGAGCACAGATGAATCGAAGGCTGGATATTGGGCCAGAGCTGCAAAGCAAGCGGAACGTGGTATACGACGTATCGTGAAGCACCTTCCAGAAGACATATGAGAAGTATGCTTTTGGACAAGAGACGGTTTATGCTTTCACGAAGGGTTAGCATGTGGGTTAGGATGGCGTCATGCTTTCTCGTTACAGCTTGAGAATCGGTGGCCAAGCTCTAATAATACTCTTTGAGAGAACACAATGCTACAACCAGAGACTTGTAATTTTTAGAGATACCAAGGAGTAAGAGGCCCGCAGGGGGACAGTTAAACCTTGCAGGGCTGACACTTGACGCTAAATCTCGCTTATGCCCGGCCGGCACTACACCAAAACATCTGCAACATTTACTATTTCGTGCTGCAAAGCCATCAAGCTGGTACTGACGTTCAAATAAACAAGGTTAGTATTTGGTGCAAACACTTTCAAATACGCATGGGAACATGAACATCATGTTGCTAGACTGGAAAAGCCGCTGATTATTGGTCTGCTCTGAACAGATGGGCGCTCTTAAATACGTCGAAGAGCTTCAGAAGAAGAAGCAATCTGATGTTCTGCGCTTCCTCTTACGCGTAAGATGCTGGGAGGTAGGAAAACCCTTCTTACCCGCCATTGCTCGTTCCTTGAGTTTGGCTTGGATTGCCGAGCCCTAAGTCGGGGAACAAATTTCGTGGCACAACTGTGTCTTGCTATACACTCGTTGAACCTCGCTGAGAGTGCATCAATATAGCTCCGTCAATTGAACGTCATTCATCGAGCGTCCCGCCCATCCCGCCCAGATAAAGCTCGTCGCCTCGGCTACAAGGCCAAACAAGGCTATGTCATCTACCGTGTGCGTGTCCGTAGAGGGGGCAGGAAGCGACCTGTGCCAAAGGGTGCTACGTACGGTCAGTTGTACCATACCTTATTCCAGATTTTGTGGCTCATGAGTACTCTTTGAAGGCAAACCAACCAATCAGGGTGTAAACCAGTTGAAGTACCAGCGCTCGCTCAAGTCTACAGCCGAGGAACGTGTTGGACGTCGTTGCGCCAACCTGAGAGTACTGAACTCATATTGGATCAACCAAGACTCCACCTACAAGTACTTCGAAGTTATCTTAGTCGACCCTCAACACAAAGCCATCCGTCGAGACCCTCGTATTAACTGGATTGTGAAGCCGGTACACAAGGTACGCCGGGATATCTTACGCTGAGCACTGGCGCTATGAGCTAACACGTCTACAGCACCGTGAGTCTCGAGGCCTTACTGCTACTGGCAAGAAATCTCGCGGTCTTGGCAAGGGCCATAAATTTAACAAGACTACTGCTGGCAGGAGGAAGACATGGAAGCGTCATAATGTATGCTTACTCCATCTCCAAAAATACAAAGACGATATTTTAACCATGTCTACACAGACTGAGAGCTACTGGCGTTATCGCTGATCGTGTTGAGGACTCGTGCTTGTCTACTCGAGTGTGGTGGTCTAGCAGGAAGCAAGAGCAGCGAAGAAGCGAGCATTACGATTCTGGATGGCTGTTTGCTAGAACACCTAAGAGCTTTTCGTAATCGTTCATAGAGAACCTACAAAGGATTGATATCTGCTGCGATTGTGAAATGATGCCCACAGGCTTCCTTGTACCGCATAAGTGATGTACCAAAATGCTAATTCTCAGATAATAGCGTAGAGTATTCTCCAAAATTGTAAGTCTACCAAATACAACGTGACTTCCATCACGGAAATGAGGTGACAACATTTGGTACGAACCTTCCCAAAGTTGACATAACTCCTTTCACCAACGATTATGTGGACGACCACTCTATTGGCAATGTGTAGAGCCAGGGCCCTAGAGCTTACACAGGAGGGCGTTTCATCAACCACTATATGCCGCAATGGGCTTTTATGCGATACAGGCCAATCTGTAAAACTTCTCGCTGTGAACATTAGCCCCTCAGGGGGCCAGTACGTCTGCCACCAAACTCGTACTCAGCTACATTGGGTTGCATGTGAACCAATTCAGCTTGTACATCGATGCCTTCTTGGCCGTCTCGTCTGCTACTTGGGACTTCGGCACCAAGCAATACACCCCCAACTCCACACTCTCCGGGCCATGAGAGTCCTCCTGGCAGGCATGGTCAGCACAAGACGACATCGCGCCGTGAGGCTCCGATATCAGCTCCAACGAATGCTTCGTCCAGCTCCAGTCCTAACCGGCCCGTCGTCCATAGTCGATCTCTGAGCCACCCATTCACCACGCCCATCAACGAAGATAGAAGAACAAATAACAAAGTCAAAGGGCGAGATGAATTTGATGGCCTTGAGAACATCGGTGACAACACCTCCGATATCTCATCGGGATTTTCTAGAGACCATATGTTTGCTGGTCATAGTGGATCGCTACAACACGATGAGTTAGAGCTGGTCACTGGGAAATGCGCCACTTGCGGATCACTCGTGCGGTGGCCAAAGAGTGTAGACGTTTTCCGTTGCTCAGTCTGTCTTATGGTCAACGATCTAAGCCCAGCATCGAAAGTAAAATTGGCTGCGAACACTTCCCATCGAGAGAAGACTATTGGAGCAGGATCGACACGTAAAGGTGGGCTTTACCACCACTCTTCTAGGTTCTGAGTCTAACGTCCAAATCTTAGTCACATACTTGTCTATAGAAAGAAGCAAGGCTCTTGTTGAACAGTGCTTATCTCAATACCTGCAGTCTCGTCTTGACATTCGTAGCAGACCTAGGGAATATGGTGGTCTTGTAACTTCTCAGGGAATCCCACTTGCTACCACAAAGGAGCGAATAGTTAATAATAACAGGGATGTTAGGTCTACAGAAGCCCGAATACCAACAATTTCAACCGCGGTTGGCCAGCCAGGATGCGACGAATTGCTGGATACATTCCGCGAGTGTCAGCTTACTTCTGGACCAACGCCAATACATCCGCTCTCGTCTGCTAACCCAGTCGGACATAATTCTCACAATGCCAACGCTAGTTTCGCAACTGAGGTGATGCCATCTCCGACAAGGAAATCTCCGCTACTGCCGATAAAGCGTTCCGACAATGTGCCCAACGATATCTCCCTAACCGACCGGCTGCCTGATTGGGGGTCTCCAACGGCTATGTTTCGACCGCTGGAGAACTACATACTTGCATGTTTTAATACCTGCGACTGTCTCAACGCTTCGTTCCTTACCCCCAGGCCTTCACAGCCAGCGCGAGCGGTCAGCGAAGGCGCCAACGTCACGGCCTCGCCCACGAAGTCAGACTGCTGGCGTGGCCCTGAAGAATCGTTACCTGGACTAGATGCAAAGACACTTTTGGTAGGCGATTTTGCCGAGAACGGCATGTGGTGGACTGGGGGAAGCCCTGTCGAACGCCATCAATCACACAAGTACGAAAAAACCTTTCCTGAAGAACCTCCAGGGGACCGAGTCAACTTGAAAACAGCACGAATAAATTGGATCGAGCTCAGCGAGTGGTATCATGTAATTCTATCGGCCGGCCAGTCTTGGCAGCGCACACAGCAAGAATTGGAAGCAAGCAGCGGTGCGTCTCAAAACGTGGACCAGAATATCGAGACGAATGATCTGCGGAAGATTAAGGAGGAAATAACTGACGCATCGCTGCACCTCCAGAAGACTCTACTGAAAGCAACGGAGAGCCTCCTCCGGCGCCCTGGACGTCCTCTGAAAAAACCAGAAGACTGCCGTTTCTTGCTCATACTACTTGCAAATCCAATTCTCTACCCTCCAGAGTCCTTTCATTCCGTGTCCACATTACCAGCCAAAATGCAAAGGTCTGTAGGTCATTATCAGACCACTGCCTTGCATGTGCCATGTTCAGCTCCTCGACCAAAGACTTCTTTATCACGGAGACCGCCTGAAACTAGTGCTGGTAGCGTGGGTAAATATTCGGGTATCATTAAACGTATACTAGGTTTGCTATCGAATACAACACTTGACTGCAATCACCATTTGGTTGTCTGGTTCTCTCGGCTTTCGGAGGCTCACTTCAGAAAGCTTGTTGATTTGGTTGGGAGTTTTGTTACATATAGACTCGGTCGTCAGCACGGAATGACACGTAGCAATAGTTATAACCCTGATCACCGTGGTTTAATACCGAGTATTGCTGGACCAGGAGCAGGAAGTTCGGCTCAATTGCATGCAGCCCTTGGTGTGACCGGACCGCCAAAGCTGTCAGAGAAGAGCAATGAAACAATTGTATATGGTGAAGATTGGCAGATTAAGGCCGCAGCGAGGGTGATGTCTCTCCTCTTTTCCGCGAACAACCGCACTGTAAAGGTTGGACATGAGGCTACAAGGGCTTCTCTATTTGAAACTGCGATACCAGCTTCGGTCGCTCAACAGCGCGCTCGTAGCCATAGTCAACTTCTTCCAACGAACAGCTTCTACAACACGCTTTTGGATTACTCGGATCTCATAGCTGATTTTGAGACTTGGGAGTCTCGAAGAGGCAAGTTTTCATTCTGCCAGTATCCTATGTTCTTATCAATCTGGGCCAAGATACATATCATGGAATATGATGCTCGACGCCAGATGGAGATTAAGGCTCGGGAAGCCTTTTTCACAAGTATAATGAACCGCAAAGCGGTCAATCAACAACTGGTACTCAGGGTGCGTCGTGACTGTTTGGTAGAGGACAGTCTTCGTGGTGTCAGTGAGGCTGTGGGTATCGGCCAAGAAGAGATTAAGAAGGGGCTACGGATAGAATTCTTGGGGGAGGAAGGAATCGACGCAGGAGGGTAGGGCAAATATTAATGTGGGTGGAAAACATGTACAGTCTGGACTGACATTCTCTCAGGCTTCGAAAAGAATGGTTTCTTCTATTGGTTCGAGAAGTCTTTGATACAGAGCATGGTTAGTAACCATTAGCCTCGTAGCAGCTTTATATACTGATAGGTATGAACAGGGCTTTTCACCTACGACGAAGAATCCCATTATTGCTACTTTAATCCAAATAGCTTTGAGACATCTGATCAATTCTTCTTGGTCGGCGCCGTGCTTGGTCTCGCCATATACAATTCGACCATCCTCGACGTTGCATTTCCTCCTTTCGCTTTTCGAAAGCTACTAGCATCTGCGCCAAATTACAGTGGACCTGCAACATCATCTTCACGACCGGCAGCAGGCAGCACGCTTGAAGATCTTGCTGAGTTTCGACCATCACTTGCCAAAGGCCTGGCACAGCTGCTGGACTATGACGGTGACGTGGAAGAGACCTATTGCTGGGATTTTGTTACTCAGGTCGATAGGTATGGTCAGCCAGCTTTTATACCACTTTGTCCCAATGGTGGCGATCGACCGGTGACGAACACTAATCGACGTGAATTCGTCGACCTATACGTAAAGTATCTCTTAGACACGGCGGTCGCTCGACAATTCGAACCGTTCAAGCGTGGCTTCTTCACCGTGTGCGCAGGCAACGCGCTTTCCCTTTTTCGTCCTGAGGAGATTGAGCTGCTTGTACGAGGCTCCGACGAACCCTTGGACGTAGCCACACTTCGGACGGTGGCCGTCTACGATGGCTGGGGCAATGGCACACAAGCCAGGGACGAGCCTGTCGTCACCTGGTTTTGGGATACGTTTGCGAACGCCGACTTCAAAGGTCAGCGGAAGCTTCTAAGCTTCATTACGTCTAGCGATCGGATTCCGGCCATGGGCGCAGCTAACTTGGTTCTCAAGATCACATGCCTTGGCGGCAATTGTGATAGGTTCCCAATTGCTCGAACCTGCTTTAATATGATAGGGATATACAGATACCAGAGCCGTCAGGTCTTTGAGACCAAGCTCTGGAGAGCGGTCATTGAGAGTGAAGGGTTCGGATTACGGTAACCTTCAATGTTGGATGACAGAGTCCGGGCGTTGTTTGGTATGACCGTGAGCCTTGCCGCATAGTTATCATCGCTGACAGGCGTTCTCTTTGAGATGTTGATGACCGAATGGCTGATCGGACTATGCATGGAGTATGCGGCGTTCTCATCAGCAGGTCCTCCATTGCCTGTGTGAGGATTACCGTTTCATGTGCTTAAATTGATCTGATGCGCATATATCGGTTTGAATGGGACCTGCTTCCTTGTAGAAGAGGCGCTGAATGGTAATAGCATGAGCATGGTACGAAAGCTGTAAAGGGGTTGCATGAGCGCCGAAACCATGGGCGGTCGAGCAAAACTTGTTTCTGTATGGCCGTAATAATCAATTTGATTGTATTACCCCTTCAGAGGCAGGCCCAAGTCTTGAAGTCTCCAGGTCGCTCATGCTCTACGACTGACTCCATTGTGATGGGTGTACTCACCTCTAGGAATGGACCAGTTGTGACAGTAGCATTTTAACGCTCTAAGTGAAACATGTGAACAAGACTACCACTTTCTTTGCCAGGTTGCTTGTAGCCACCAGCGCCACGCTCCCTACCGAGGGCCGGTGGTTGTTTGTTTATGATTTATGATACTAACCATCGCCGCCCAGAGCGCGTCCTGGTAGACATCCAAGCTCAACTCTAGCGCTATAATCTAATCTGCGGTTCATTGACGACGGTAGAAATTCACTTTCTCACAATTACATGAACAATCCAAATCTCGAACATGATAGCGCAGAGACTGGGCGCTTCAATGGCTGTGGCCAAGGCAAGGGCAGCATCGGACGCTGCGCCAGCGTGGTTGTTCAGAAGATTCAAAATGTCTTTCCCATGTAGTCAAATGCATTTCTCGTATCCACCGGCGAAGTGGTGTGCAAGCGACTCAGAGTCAGATGGGTTCTTCTCGAAGTTCAAGGTCAATCGAGACAGGCTCATGGCGGACATCCACCACACCTGCCAATGGGGTAAGGGTGAACGATGGGGAGAGTAGGTGGCGATTTCTCCTCCGCTCAAATTTGAATACCTGTGATTGAAAGCATTGATTCCGTTCATGGCATTGAAAATCTTTAGGTGCTATCGCAGCAACTCCACTGTTCCATTTGGGATTTTCGTCTGATGCAAAGTAGAGGCGAGACCGAAACAGGCATGTCAAGGCTCTCACTCTCTGATGCCGACAAGCAGGCTCGAGACTGGTTCGTGGATACTACCAAGTCACTGGGCTGCACGGTCAAAGTCGATGCCATGGGAAATATATTTGCCGTGAGGCCAGGGAAGCGAATAGGACCGCCTACATGTGCCGGCAGTCATCTGGATACACAACCCTCTGGAGGACGCTACGTATGTAAATGCAAAGCTCGAGCGCCAGGTGGAACTGAACTAACCGGGCTTAGGATGGAATTCTCGGGGTATGTGCTGGAGTAGAGATGTTAAGGGTATTACAGGAGGAGAAAGTGGAGACGGAATATCCTACGGGTGTGATCAATTGGACAAAGTATGAAGCTTTCTGTAGACCCGCGAATCTCTTACTTACTAAGACCATGCTCCAGTGAGGAAGGCGCAAGATTTCCAATTAGTATGGTATATAACACTGTCGGATCCAAGCTGCAATATTGAGACGCCTAATGTGGACCACTCAAGATGTCCTCGGGGGTCTGGGCGGGCGAAATTCCGTTAAAGAAGGCCCACGATCTGCCAGAGGTCGGTGGTGGCAAGCGAACGGTGAAGCAAGAACTAAAGAGGATTGGATATTTGGGCGAAATGGAGGCAAGTTATAAGGCACTGCCCATAGGAGTGAGTGTCCCCATATGCCAAGACGATACCGTTCCTGATAGCTTTAGGCTCATTTTGAACTGCACATTGGTACGTGAGAACATCCTAACCCCTCCTCACGAATGTTTTGTTGTGGCTTTCTCATTCCAAAATACGTCTACATGTCGAGTAATTTCTTGGGCATGGATGAAGGCCATCTGCCGTCCGCTGTGGAATACCACTTTCTTCAGTCGATGAGATTCTGGTACGATTTGGTAGCTACAAAATATAGAGAGCTTAACAGGAACGAGGGCTCGTCTGTCATGCAGCCAGACAGCCAGACATGTAAGATACGAAAAGAAATGCTGAAAGATTTTCGCAATGGTAATAGAACAAGGACCCCGTCTTGAATCTCAAAGCCAGAAAATAGGCGTCGTCTATGGAGTAAGTCACCAAAACCCGATAGTTGGCCTACTCTTTTTGATGGCATAGGTCCAATCCTACCGCTGGCACACCATCACCGTTAAAGGCCATGACTGCCACACCGGCACTACGGACTTCGCCAACCGTTCCGACGCCATGCTCGCAGCCGCCAAACTGATCCTCCATTCCCACAGACTAGCAACCAAACATTCTTGCTTGGCAAGCACAGGAATACTCACCTTGAGCCCTGGAAGCACAAATACGGTCCCAGGTACAGTACGATTCAGTCTCGATATTCGAGCTGGCGAGGATGATCGCCTGATGAGAATGGAGGAGAATCTCAAAGCCGACTTTGAGAAGATTGCGAGGGGCGAGGATGTGGGTGGTCTGAACGAGGGGGGAACTCCAGGACGAGGATGTACTGTTCAGTGGATGTTGGACGCGCCGAGTACAGCCATTAAATTTGATGAAAGTTGTATTCGGTCTGTGGAGCAGAGCACCAAGGGGCTTTTTGGGGCAAAGGCGGCTTCTTTGATGCAAGCTATGATATCTGGTGCAGGTGAGACATTCCGTGGCCAAGTGAAATTGGGATGGGGAACTGACACGCTGGGCTGGAAGGACACGATAGCGTCTTTACGAGCAAGAGGGTTCCGACTTCGATGATTTTCGTACCTTGTAAAGATGGGGTGTCGCACAATCCGGCCGAGTATTGTGCGCCAAAGGATTGTGCCAATGGGGCTCAAGTTCTGATGGGTGCTGTGTTGCGGTACGATAGGTTGAGAGCACAGAGGGATAATTTGTAACGGAACTAGCCCAGCACAAGTGTGCATGTGTAGTCGAGTAGGCCCCAGCCGCGTCTGTGATTCCAGATTTTTCACACGATCTTTTTCGATTCCCATAGTTTGGACAGTTGGTGCATACCACGTTTTAGAACAATGATATGAGCCAAGAGGTTGCAATTGATTGGTGTCTTTTTTTGTTCAATTTATCTGCAGTGTCATCTGCCACCCTCGTCCAACGGCAATTTCTCTCACTTGACCAGATATGCTACCGTCCAGCCAATCTCACAACAGATATTCATTCACAGCTCTGATTTTCGATTCCTAAGAAGCGGGAGGAGCACCGCGTCCCCTACCAAACCCACCTCGAAATGTGGGAGCGAATTCTCCTGGCGCACCTCCCTCCTTCCCATCACCCGCGTCACGTCTCCTGTATCCACCGTCTCTATCCCCACGATCCCCGCGAGGAGCTCCTCGTCCACCAGGACGACGCTCACGGTCATCACCACCCATCATACCCTTGGGAGGAGCGTGTGAGCGCTGCTGCTTAATGTGGGTTGCCGGCACGATTTCGGCAGGGAGGTGGAGCCATTCACGAAGGTAGTCGAGCCCTTCCGGCGTGAGGGTGTAGTAGTACCATTGCCAGGAGAATTGGGTCTTGAGATAGCCGCGTGAGGTGAGGGATTGGCAGGCTTTGACAACCTATTTGAGGGGGTTAGTGGGAAGGGATGTGGATTGTGGGGCCGAGGGGGGAATGTTGCATACGTAGAGGTTCTTGGTATCAATTTCGCCGTGCTTGGGGAGATTGAAGTCCTTCTTCGCCACGAGTACACCCTCTAAACTTTAGTTAGTCCGCTACCACCGTATATGTATCTAAAAAGCTTCTGAGCCCCAATCTGGACCCGAACATACCACGGAAGAGGTACTCGTGGATCTTCTTACGGTCGGCTTTGGGGATAAGCCTACGGAGAGAATATTAGCTGATGCACGGGTATTGTGTGAGTAAGCCACGTACATGATTGCGAGTTCCTTGCGCTATTCGGGGAATCGCTTTAATCAATGCGTGATGATCGTGGAAGAGGTTCGTGAAATCCACAATGCGTGGGAAAGTAAGCGAACCAAAGCTAGCTCTATTCGGCTAGACAGATTCACCAAGTCAGCCCTACAAGGAAACGTGCAACAACTTCCACCAAGCTTCACAATACCCCGTTACCTCCTCTCCAGCCCTCAATCACTCCGCAACCATGTCCAACCCAGAGACCCAACCTCCAAGTATGGACTCAGGAGAATCCTCAGTCCAGAAACAAGCCCGCCTCCGCCGCGAACGCCGCGCCGCCAAACTTAACGCAGGAGGCTCCGCTCGATTAGAAAAAATCACAAACCTCTCTGGCCGGCCCCCTCCAGAGCCGATAGCTTCTTCCCAACCACGTGACGCTGTTTGGAGCCCCTCTTCGACTAATAATGTGACTGATCCGGAAGAAATTGATATTTCATCCCACCCTTACACTCCTCGCTCAAACAACAATGGCCCAACAGAAGCCGACATCAGGCAATTACTCCGCAGCGCCCCTCCTGACGAGCAGCAACAGCAACAGAAACCTTTTGCGCCACCGCAAGAAGGACCAGGTGGGGAAGAAGATCCCATGATGCGCATGCTGCAGCAAATGCTCGGCGGTGCAGGGGCCGCTCCCGGTCAAGGACGTGGGGATGGAGGCTTGCCTCCTGTGTTAGCAGCTATGATGGGTGCTCAAGGTGCAGGGCCACAAGGGCAAGCGCAAGAAATGAGTGGGGAGGGAAAGAATCGAAGGGATATTTGGAAGATTATACATGCAGTGATGGCATCTGCGTTGGGGGTTTATATTGTTTGGACTACCCCTTTTAGTGGCTCGCAGATTGCGAGGGCAGGGGTTGCCAAAGGGGAGGAAGCGGTCAAAAACTTCTTCTGGTTGTTTGCGATGGCAGAGCTTTTGCTACAGAGCACCAGATGGTTTTTGGAAGGGGAAAAGACAGCCTCTGCAGGGGTGATGGGGATGGTATTAGGGATGTTGCCGGAGCCGTTCAGAACATATGCCTCGTTGGCTGTGCGGTATAGCGGGATATTCACACAACTAATCGGCGATGCTGTGACGGTGGTGTTTGTGCTGGGGGCTGTGGCCTGGTGGAGAGGGGAGGTAGAGTGATTGAGAAGTGGTGCTCAGGACATGGATAGATTCACGGTACTTGTCGATTTGATGATTCAGCAAACTTGCTGGACGGAACAATCAATGCTCGTGCTTTCCTTCGTTTTCTTATGACTATCAACACTTGAGATAATCCACTGACGAGGGAGGCAAACCCAAGACTCTTCCCTAGATCTGTGACACTCATCTTGAATACCAGCAGAGGGCAACCACAAACGTGTAATAGTCCACACTTCACCCGTAACATTAACTCTCATGATGACTGCTACGGACATTCACACGAGAGGAATGCCTACAGTATATCTTCGAACACTTCTTCCCTTCCGCTTGGCAAGAGCGTTATTACAAAACCAAATCACGGTGCGTGGTTCAAGATCCTCGTCCCCTTGGCGGCATCCAGGCTCCGAACCTACAACATGTGTATCAGACATAAGATACTTTACTCCTGCGGCTGCATCCGCGACGCCGGCAACACGAGCTGCGAAAGTCACAGAGCCAACGAGGCATGTGATGCGAAGACTAAGTTCCATCGTCTGCCTCATATGTGTCGTCGCTGTCGGGCTCAGGACGGTGCATTTGCAAGATCCGGGGATGGAGATCGGACACCTAGACCACGAGATTTTGATAGAGGGCCATTGTGGGGAGATAGTTGGTAAATGCAATATTCTGGGATGTAGGGGGCATTGATCGCTGAACAAGTTCGTATGAAACAAGGAATACGGGGTTTTCTTCGAGCATGCTAACAGGGGACCAAGCTAGTCGAGTTATTCAGAAGTTGCATTTGCCGAATATCGAGTTGTAGACTAGGTAGTCTTGAAACTTGAAATCTGTTTGCCTTTGTTCAAGGTTTTGTGATGTGAAGGGCGGAGTTAACGATTTGGAAACTTGGAAAGAGCCTGCTTCTGCGTAAACACTTCGGATAGCACATAACACCACTTGAAATCCCGAAGGATATGAATAAGAAACGAGCAATCAATAGTCTTCAGGCAGTTCTCAAGATTCCAAGGAGGCTAGTAGTCGGGCATAGCATGAAAACGCTCATGCGCGATGATAGCGAAGGGCGGCATCACTGCACCGCAGATTTTGCATGTGTCGCCGAGATCAAGGGTACAGTCTTCGCTATTCCAAGCATCATCGTGATAGCTCTCCTGTATTGAAAGTCGAGCGTCCTCGGACCCGTAATGGTGACTCTGAAGGCTAGTGGTGATGATATCATGCTCTCCTGAAGTGTAAGCAGAAAGTTCAATTTGCTGTGAGCGGGTATCGCCATCAGAAAGTGCTATGTCCACATCCTCAACCTTCCAATTTCTCAGTCTATCTTTTTGTTTTCGGAACATCTTCTCGATATCTCTTCCGACCCCGTCCTTGTGGTCAGCCGCAACAAGAGACATGTTGGCGGCGCACAGGTTTACTAGACTCAAGTTCCAACCGGACCGTTCGGGGTGAAGTTTGCGAAATAGAGGGATAAGCGTGTTATCTACTAGCTTTTCAGCTAAACTTTCAACGTTATTGGTGAGGTTAAAGATCATTGAGGGCATATTGCATGATCTAGAGATACGATTGGAAGTTCTTGAGCGGCTTCCATCTGGATTAAGTGGCGGGCGTGGGCGGGTCGTAAGCCGTAATGTTTGAGGATAGGCGATCCACCGTCTTGATATTTCAGGGTTATTTTCACTGGCTTGTTGTTCTTCCTCACCATTGAGCAATCTACCATCATCCTCTTCTACGCCAGATGTAAGGTCTAAGCGAATTCTCCTGATCAGACTTCCTGCGAGCATCGCTAGTTCTTTTCTGACCTCATCCATCATGTCCAGTCTGAGATAGCTGTCTTCCTGATGATCTTATTAGAGGAAAAGCTCTCACCCATGTTCAAAGAATGACTTACGATGCTGATTTGCTGAGGCACGTTTCTTGCCTTGGCTACTTCCGAATTATCGGTGCCATTGAGCAAACCCCAGACGGTGGTACCAATGCCCTTAGGCGCCCCAGCACCGCTCAGAAGCTTTTCCAGGGATTGCGGACCGACGTTTGGATGTTGACGGACATTTCCGACGGTAATGTTCTCTCTTGTTGGCCCATAAATCAAGCCTGCATCAAATGCGGCTGGGCGCCCAAGTACATAGCCTCTGATCTTCTGAGCCATCTTGAAACCGATTCCAGGAATTTTTCCAACGTCGTGGTTGTCAATGAACTCGGTGACATTACTGCCTGCCTCATCGGATGTAGCGGTATACGGTGGCAGCAGGGTTGTCTGACCTTTAGGCTTATGCAAATTACCCACCAATTTAGAGATCAGCTTGTTCGTACTAATACCAACTGTGCAAGTATACCCTTTCTGCTCTTCTAGCTGATGCCTTAGATACTGAGAGAGATGGGAGCCAAGTAAAAGTCGCATGTAGAGCTCATCGGAAACACTGACATATGACGACGCTGATGTGGAGGTTGGTGGAACTCTAAGATGTGAGAAAGTTTTCGGGTAGGTATAGCCATAAAATTCTGACGCATCAAATCCAAAGCCAACGATTGGATCGTTGCGGTCCAGGTGGAAGAAGGATCCTGTCAAAGCATTGTGATTCAGAAGATTAACGTTATAGTCAATCATGTCAGTGACATCCATAAATACCTAAATAGATTAGTATATATACTCTAAAAAGCCGCAGCGACGAGTGCCGACAAGTGCTCACTTCATCGAAGCCTAGTCGCTCCACCTTCTTGCTCCATGCATAGCTCCTTAACAGATTGTAGTTGTCTTTGGACGCATTGCGGAAGCGTGTCAGATCCTCACCGAGCACTATAATGACCTCGGGGCACATCTTCCTGGCCTCCTTGACCAACTGCAGTTTATGCAGGCCTCTGCGACGAGCTTCATAATTGCACGTGACTATGATGTGCTTCTGTTGTACTGCGAGTGGCAGGAAACGTAGTCTGGGATTTTCTCTTTCGAAGACGGCAGCATAAAAGCAGTCGTAATCCTTGTTGCAAGTTCAGCAACCGTGTCAGTAGTCCTCGAGCACCTGAAGTTATAATTGAGTTGGAATGTGACTGGGGGCTGCGTACAAAGTGTATAATTATCCTCTCATCATGCCTCGTAAGGCCCATATTGAGTCTGGAGCAAAATTCATGGTGATGTAGCAGAAGAAGGATAACAAGAGCTCACGCAATCCAGGGACGCCAGATTACAACGCAGGAGTATCTGGACGTTCTGGGACAACGAAGAGGTTACATGTACCAAACGTTGACATATGAAGTCTGTGGGGTTACATTTCATCTCGTATTAGCTAGTACATATGTACTCCGTACTACGCAGTAATACTAGTAGGTATTGTCCGTTACCTGGAAGGAGTTGCCTCAGGAGTCAGGACCTCAGAGGTGTTTCCGTCGCTAAGCCCCTTTGGGTTAGCGACCCTCTAGATGACTTCGCAGCCTTACGTATGTAGTGAGCAAGACAGCTAACCCAAAGGGGCTTGGCAGCCGCGGCTTACCCGAAAATGTCTAGCGCAGATATCCCGAAGGGGCTTAGTTGCAAAAATACGTCTGAGAGATAACCACAACACCATTGTACCAGCGCTGTTAGGAATCGAACCTAATATAATTAAATTACCCAACGCTGAGGTCCTGAGGCAACGGTTTGTTTCTCGTACTACTGTGTACGCCGCACCTTAGGTACGAAGTAGTATTCCCACCATCTCCCATGACGTCAATCTGGGATAGCAACGACTTACGATAATGAAGAGAAGCCAATTACTAAGTGCTAGGGTAATAATGAGTATATACCTAGGTATTGTTGTGTTCCGTAAAGGCTATTTTAGGAAAGCCTTTGCGGGAAAAACGGCGAGTAGGGAGCGAATAAAACCGTTTCTTCTACAATAAACGTGTTTAAAACTCACTAGCGGTTTATTCATGTATGTTTATTGGTTTTATATTATATAAGCAAGCTAAACCCAGCTGGTTTAGCTCGGGGGGTTTGACCTCGCTGTCACCATTGCTCCATGGAGTAGATCTATCTTCCTACCAGGCTACCACCAGCTATGCCTCCTCAACGCCGTGGCAAACCTCGCAATCAGGCTGTTACTGATGCCTTTCAGAGCATAATCCTACCAAACCGAATCGTTCCTGCAGTGAAGTGCTTATACTGTCATCTTCAAATGGCCTTCGGAACCAGTCGCATGATCGTCGACAGTGAGGTGGCAATGGAGCACCCAAATAATTGATGCTATTTATATATACCCCTGTGTTTAAAACATGCTTCAATAAACGTGTTTAAAACACGTTTTTGACTAACCTAATTTGGTTAGGCAATAAACATGTTTAATACATTTCGCACCCTAACGGCGAGGGAAGTCTAAGAAACGCCTCGCAGCCAAAGAGATCACGCTAAGCCTTAGCTTAGGTACCTAATATTAGCTTAAGGTATGGTTTACATAAAAGGATACTAGTAATCCGTAAATTATGGGTAATAATAGGTAGCCTGGAGCCCTGGACAAAGTCGATCTTCGAGATAGCGTCGTATCAACTTGCACATCGTTCATAAATACTATCAAAGTAAGGTATTGTTATCATTATTACCTTAAGGTAAGATATTGTTGTTGAGCCACTCATTAAAGCATGATACCGTACCTACCTACTACCAACACCTCGACACTGAGAGCATCCCGCTACATCCGTACAATTACAACCAAACCCTACCTCTAGAACCGCTCAGGCGGCCTCCTCTTCACTCAACCATGAACTCATGTCTCTCCCAGCAATTCTCACAAGTACTTTAGTTCATTCCAACACCCGCCACCGAGCTGACCCAACTTCCCGACGGACTTTCAACTCGAGCTCATTTGACTTTATTATTATAGTACCCAATACTCTCATTTAAAGTACATATGTCTCTCCTTTAGGCCCAACCAGGCAGCCTTCGCCATGCTTATTCTGCCCTCTCGCCTCCACCACCAGCCGAAACAACCCTGCTTGAATACTTCGACCTCGACGATACATACATCGCAGGATCCACAACCGACATCGAAACCACAAGACCAGAATCCAGATACGATGATCTCGGTCATGCCACCCGCCAGACCTGTAACCTCCAACCGACCTAAGTTATCCCTCCAGACATCACATCCGCCGCCAAACAGGTCGAAGCCAGCGCTAAACCTCAGCTTCACCATCGACTCTCCAACAATACGCAACACCCATGTCAACGCTTTTGAGTTCCCACCTCCACAAAACTCTCCCTTTTCGAGAGGCACCGAGGCAGCGTCACCCCAGCATCAACCCACGCTTTCATCCAATCCATCAGGAACCTCGTCAACTTCGAGCCATACGTCGCCCTTTGCCATCGCAACACCCTACTTTCTCCCGTTAGGGGCGCGCAGCATTCTCCGCAACAGTCCATTACCAAGGCGGCATGTCTCTGCAACGTCAGCCCGGACGCCAAGGAAAATGTTCCCGCCCGTCAAAAGAGTCATTTTCCACGAGCCGCTGGAGGAAATCATACCTACAGCGAAGCTCGAAGAGCCATCGGATTCATCGGATTCAGACGGCAGTGATAAACGCCAGAGGACCGAAGATGAAATAAAGGAAAGACGTGCAATCATTGAAGAAGAAGACGGATCAGCCACACCGGTGCACGGAAGGCGTAAGCGCCGTAGAGAATGGGTCTGGAGACCCTTGGACGATGACATCTTGACGAGCCATCACAAAGACGAGTCTGACGTCGCACCACCAAGTTGCTTGGAAAGAGCGGGGTCAAGCAATGGCGAGAGCCAATAACAGTCTCCAGCTCGGCTTGACCGAGCCATCGGGTCCTGCAGACCTCTTATAACGCCTTCAATGAGTAACGATCTTACGAACGAAGGATATACCGCATCACCCACAGGTGGGTTTCACACTTAGATCGTTGAGGTTGCACTAGATCTATGCAAGCCATCGCAGGGTGCGACGCGCATGGACGGGTCGCAGTATGTATAGCGCTTGGGGAGAGCATGAGATGTTGTATCTTTTACCTGAGCTATTAGACCTCGTACAGCATAAATCTCGTGATATCCTGTACACAGTGGCAAGAAACAGCAGTCTGCTCATTGATTTCTATTCGGAGTCGCACATGTCTAAGACTGAGCAGCTTCCGTGACCTTGCACAACATGTCTTTCATCCCCACTATAGACTAATACTTGGGTCCTGATTTGTAAATGCCCCCATCTCAGACCAATATTTCACGCACAACCATTCCTGTGTTTAGATGATCCATCTTCTTTATTGCTTGGTCACCGCAGGCGGTAATAGAGCTGCATTGGGAATAGTTTGGAATTACAACGACATGGGAAGCAATTTACCGTGGAATGAGACATTCATCTTAGATCTTAATATAAAGAAAATTTAACAGCGACGGCAAGACGTGAAACGAAATTCCCTTAAATAGGGGATAGGTGTGCCTTTATACTACGCTATACTGTTTTTGTTAATATAATGCCAATTGTTGGACCAGGCTTTAATCTCACTTAATGGCAGACAAATTGAAAGCCTAAGTCCCTTGAGCACTACGCTTCGCCATCTTCATAGCCTTCTTCACGCCCTTCATGCTCCTCCTAGGTCTCACGGTTCTCTTGCTAGCAGGCGCGATATTCGGTCCCCCAAGTAGCCAGCCATTCATTGGCCGGCGAGCACCAACGTGTTTTCCATTCGGGGTGAATATCTCTACTGTGGGAAAGTTTGTATCCGCAAGTCCGTCATTACCTCCCTCATGCTCAGTCTGTTGTGACTCGATGTCCTTTTTCCGTACCTGTATTACCAGCTCCACCCACCCGCAACCCTCGATCAAGATGTCAGTCGAGTAGACGATGAATGGGAGAATTCTGGTGTGGAGGCCGCCCGCTGAGGAGGAGGTCAAGGGTCCGGCACGCTGCCTGGTAACATCCCACTTCAAAGGGAAGGAGCCAGCGGAAGCATTCGATGTTCCGACGCCTGGCTTGACGATGGAGGGGACGCCGGAGGGTTGTTCCTGGCCCTGAATCGCGATTGCCTTCTCCGTAGATGTCACATGTGCTTTGAGAGGCACAAAAGGATATGCCAAGGCAATAACATTCGGCGTCATGGGTGTAATGCGCACAAGGCCCCCTCCGAGCAGGAGCGATTGCCCAGGCTTTATGACCAATTGTTCAGGCTTCACACGGTGCCGCATGACCAGATCGGATTTGTGTTCGTCCAAGACGTGATCCTCAAGGTTACCGCGTGAAAGACCGGGAAGATCGATCAGTTCGCCTTTGCCGCTGCCGAAGAGGAGGCGGATAGGGGAAACAGTTGTGCCGGGGAGAGAGGAGACAATGGGCATGATAGGGTAGGGAATTTCGATTGGAGCTGGGGGGAGGAGGGAGTCTTTGAGTAGGGGTTCTTCTTGTAGGTCTTTAACCGTTCGGACACCGGGAGTTCGAGCGATTGACGGGTCTGAAGTTGAGGCAGCTTTCAGGGCTTGAGACAGACCGGGTTCGGGATTAACAGGTACTACTTTTTTGGCGTCGCGCCGCAGAGACGAGAAATCAACATCTTCATTGCGCCCTTTCGGAAAGACGCATTCAAACAGATTGCTTTTGCCCACATTCACCTTTCCAACCATCCACCCGCCTCCTCCTCGATTCCAAATATCATCCTTGATCTGCTTGGTCCACCATCCTCTCTTGGAGCTAACACATCGTAAGTTCCCTAGACGGACGTCTGCCGCAGACCGTCCTAATGCGTCACGAAGAACTTCGGTGAGGTAAGGCATCAGCTTATCGACCTGTTCCTTCTGCGGGGCTAACAAATCTGATCGTGTGATAACGAAGCTCATCTCTGCCATACGTCCGTGATAGAACTTTTGTGTCTTGGCTCTACGGTTCTGTGATCTTTGCGGTGTCAACTCCAGGTGTCTTTGTATTTGTGGAACCAATGACATAGGAAAGTCTGCAGCATCTAAGACATGATATATATGGTTGTATTTATAGGGGGACTCGGAGATCATATGTTGAATAGACTTGATTGTTGGATGAACTATGGAAACTCCAGCGTGATGATGCAGCAGACTGTGGCAGCGATTACACACAGGTATGGGTACATCTTCCGCGGTTTTCGACACTTCGCAAGAGTCAGTCATGGGTAGACTTCAAACATATTTCACTTTTGGCTTACGATCTGTGGCGTCTAACGGCTCGGAGAGACCCAGCTTTTGTAATATATCCTGATCAGCATGGTTCACTACTTGTTTGAAAATGTCATCGTCTCTAAGCTGCCCTCTAGCATGTTGAGCCACAAACGACTTCACAGATCTTCGAGTAGGACTGTAAAATCCAGCACCTTCAGAGTTGACGTTTTGAGTAAAAGCTCCACATCCTGGGCACGACCTTGGTAGAGCAAGTAAGTTTGATGGAATTGGTAGATCCTGGGTTAACGGTTTGGTAGACTCGAGCTGATAACCGCGCTTCTGCGTCTTTGAGCGGCGAACATTGCGATTTGGAGCAAGTAAGGGAATGGGTGGAACCTTTCTGAGTAAAGGGCAAAGAAAGACGGGTATCGACGAAGGACTGTAGAGAGCACGAGGTAAGGGACGGATAGCAGTGGCCATTGAACTGACTAAATGTGGGATCACAATCACAAATCGTGTTGTATCCATTCCCCTCGTGATACCATACTAGCTGTACGGAACTAAGATATTAAGTTTCGTAATATAACCCCAAGGACCACGATGAAGATAGAATGCTTGAACAAAAACAAGCCACGTCCTTGATGAAGCTGGACAACCTCTCAACAGAAGGTTACAGATCTGTCTTTGAGTATAGTTGCAAATACGCCAGTCTCCCCTGTGTCTATATTAATCCCCAGTTACAAAGATGTCTTAAATGTACACTAAGAAGCTGCATAGCGACATGCAGATGGTCAGAACTGGTAAGATCGCAAGATATCTTCGCAGCTTACTTCTGATTTGCGCCTTCCTGTTTGCAGGGCTTTCTGTGTCTTTGGATTAACGTACTGTTCCACGTTTGTCAGCTTCACTATGCATTAGCGGAGTATGACTACGAAGTAGAAGCTCTAGCCCTATTGTTCGAGAGCCTACTATATATAAGGTGTTCAAGTCCGATATAAAATTGATCAATATTTTACTGTTTTGTGCCGCTAAGAACTGTACCACTTTGCTTGTGCTTTAAGACCCTTTTCTACAAATACATACAATATCCACAATGAAAAGCGTTATCGTTACATCTGATCCTCCTACCTGGGTTCGAGCAGAAATAGAAGATATCCCATACCCGTGAGCTCTTTTCGTCCCATAGACCTTCCATTTCTGTATACACTCTTATACTTATTCCCAGGACTTGCAACGACGACCAGTTGCTAATCAAAGTTATTGCGGTTGGCGCAAACCCAAAAGTAAATTGTCACATGTCCAATAGCACTTCCAAATTGTTTCTTTTCTCGCACCCAAGACTAATGCCATTAAAGGATTGGAAGCATCCGGGACCCTCTTACTTTGTAAGTCGCCGGAGATGGCAACAGAATCACCCACCAACAACTTGCTAACACGTCCAAATTTCTGCCTCACAGAACAGCAGACTCAATCAAGGCGATGATATCGCTGGTACTGTCTATGCTATTGGCAAAAATGTAACTGGTTTCGTCGTTGGGGAGCGTGTCGCCGCTTTTCATCAGATGAATACGAAATATGGCGGATATGCAGAGGTAGCAGTAGTTGAGAAGCAGACCACTTTTCGTATTCCTGAGTCTTTAAGTTTTGAGGAAGCCGCAACTATTCCTCTTGCTGGTAACCAACCCCACAATTTCCCATGGACTCGTCTGCCAGTACTGAGTTCAAATATATAGCATATACTGCGGCTGTGGGCCTCTTCCGTATACTCCAGCTACCTTCTCCGTGGGAAAACGAGTCAAAGTCTACTCCGTTGATCATTAATGGTGCATCCGGCGCTGTAGGTGCCTTCGCCGTTAAGCTGGCAAAGCTTAGCCCAACGATAACACCTATTATCGGCATTGCTGGGGATTCTGCGGACTTTGCGAAGTCCGTGGGCTGTGACGTGGTGTTAGATTACAGGAGCCCGACAGTCGCAGAAGATCTTGCAAGTGCCTTGGACGGTAAGACGTGCCTCCACGTATTTGACTCAAGTCCCAGTGTTGCAAGCACAAAATACCTCTCGAGCGTAGTGAAGGAAGATGGGGCAAAATACACATTCACGACTGGAATCCAGGATGAGCAGAAGAAGCATTTGAAGGCGTTCGCAGAATGCAAGCAGATATGGTATGTTTCCACCAACCAAGTTGCTTTTGCGTATTAAATTCGTCATCAGGGTTGGCTGTGTTCATGAAGATAAGGAGCATGGAGCTAAAGACTTCGGCTTCGTCTGGGCGGAAATGTTCGGACGATTATTGTCCGACAAAAGATTGACAAGCCAGCCATATGCGCTTGTTCCCAACGGACTGAATGGCGTTCAAGGCGCTTTACAGCGGCTGATGAAAAGGCAAAGCGGCAACGAGAAATTTGTTTTCAGGTAGATTCACTCGCATGTTGAAGAGATTCGAGTGCTAACTTGATGGTAGAATCGCTGATACACCGGGGTTGGGCTGAAAATACTCCGAGCAAGGATGTCTTTCGACCATAAAGATGTCCGCCCGATGACTGAGCATCGAAAGACATTTCGCGGTAGTCGTAGGGAACGAAAAATCTTCTAGAACAGTTGGTGGCTTCAAGAGAACAACGAGGGTTCTGTCATTCTGTTGAAGAGATTCAACGCAGCAAGATATCGATAGCTACATATAGAGTCAGCATTGGCCCAGTACGCAAAAGTGCCATATCCTGTAGAGCATTTTCCTGATCAGTCATTCAGTACATCGGTACACCGGGTGCCGCACAAAGTCAGCAAACAATAACCGATATCCATGGAAATATCAAGATGAGCAGCTGAACGCATCGTTTTCTCGGGTTTAATTGTAATGTAAAGCTTGTGCAACCAGACGAGTTGGACAAAGGAAGGTCTGGAAAGGATCAATCACGGGTGTCTATAATCCAACGGTCACTTGGTCCAATAGTGGACCTGGCGTGTTTGGCTATCGGTTATTGTTTACTGACTTTCTGCACCCCCTGGTGATTAGAGTAACGGCGGCCATCCATTTCGCCCTCACTGAAGGGCTCAATAGAACGAAGCCTTTGGAATAGTCGAAAGCTCAAGCATCCACTCACGAAGGGTTCACTTTTATCACCCGAAACCTATATCAAGATGGCATTGAGTCGAGTCAAAGGTGGTGAGGCTGACGTGGCTGTCAGATTCAAAGTGCCAAGACGGTAAGCGTGCCCTGTTGATTGGCTGATATTCGCCGCTTCTCTGTTCGACTCGACGACACTTTCGACAGCTGGCAGAAGCAAAATCTCCCGCAAGGTAGCACGGAGTTTGTAAGTAGTATATAATAGGAAGGTACTTACGTCAAGATGGGCCTCCATCATCTTTCGCCGAATTGCAGCTTGTCTTTGTTCCTTGGTTTATCTCCATTCGAGGCACAATGTACACGCAATTGGCACTGCTGTCGATATCTACTCTGATCAGAGCGGCACAACAAAGTCGCGAATCAATCCCTGGTCCTGCAGCCTACACGGCGACGGCAGGATTTCCTACCTCAGCCTTTTCCTCTTACTACATCCCACCGCTTGCGACTCAAGAACCTCAACCGGCCTTGTACGATCCAGTGCTTAACATTACCTTCCCGCTCAACCTTACCAATCCCAATACCATCCCAACGACTGATAATGACCCTGTCTATTATCCTAAGCCCGTGGCAAACTTATCCGACGCAGCAAGGACGGCCATTGTTCAGAGTGCTGTTGCTGACATAGTTGCAATTATTGGAGACGATGGTATCAGTGGCAATTGTTCTAAATGCCTCGCTGCATTGGGCGTTGCAAAGCTTGCTGCCCAGGTCGCTCCTTCAAAGCTTCCCGTTGCAATGGTCAGTCTCTGTCAGAAATACCAGTTTGCCTCGAACGCATCGTGTGTGGACGACTATGCCGCAGGAAGCTTTGGTGCAATTTGGACCCAGGTATTGGCATATGCAGATGTCAGCGGGCTGGACGGCAGATATATCTGCAATGATCTAAGCAAGACTTTCTGCCCGATGCCTACTACGTTACCTCTTAACATGACCGAGCTCTTCCCAAAACCAAAGCCAGCCATTGCTACCTCACCTAAAGCCAGCGGAGAACGTGTCAAGGTTCTCCACTTATCGGATTTCCACGTTGATCCCAGATATTCTGTTGCCTCCGAGGCGAATTGTTCCGGAAGCTTCTGCTGCAGAGCCAACATTGCTTCTAGTTTGGCAGCTGGACAGTTCTCTTTGCCTGCGCCTCTCTATGGATCTTTCAAATGTGATACGCCATACTACTTAGCATTGGCTGTTCTACAAGCAATTGCTCCTTTGACAGGCACCCAAAGAGACAAGTCTCGGATTGCATGGACAATTTATACCGGGGACCTCGTATCACATGACTCGCAAAACCAGTTGTCACGGGCTTATACAGGTAAGTATTTCTGAACACAGACCAGACTATGTTACTATTCCCACATATATATACTAATTTATAAACAAAATTAAAAAATAGAGTATGCGGAGACCAGTGTCTTTGGTCTCTTCAAGGAGTACATTGGCGGGCCAATATTTGCTGCCCTTGGTAATCACGACACAAGTCCCATGGGAATTGACAGCCCGCATAGTCTTCCTGGCCCTCTCGGTACTCAGCAAAGTTGGAATTACGATCACGTTGCAGGGTTGTGGCAGCATGATGGATGGATCAATTCAACGACGGCCGACCAAGCAAAAACTCACTATGGCGCCTACTCAGTCCAAAATCAATATGGCCTTCGTATACTAACGCTGAATACAGACTTTTTTTACAGGAGCAACTATCTCAACTATATTAATACAACGAACCCTGATCCCTCCGGCATGCTTCATTTTCTGATCCAAGAGCTTCAAGCTGCCGAAGACGCAAAGGAGAGGGTCTGGATCATCGGGCATGTCCTCACCGGCTGGGACGGCTCGAACCCTCTGGATAACCCAACCGACCTCTTCTACCAAATCGTGGATCGCTACTCACCCCATGTTATTGCCAACATCTTCTTCGGTCACACCCATGAAGACGAGATTATGATCTATTACTCCAATAACGGCACCGCTCGCACTTCTGCCAACGCTCAAACCCCGGGCTGGATCGGCCCCAGCGTCACGCCCCTTACCAACCTCAACAGCGGTTTCCGCATGTACGAAGTCGATACTGGCTCTTTCGAAATTTATGAAGCATACACCTGGTATTCCGACGTCAACAGCTTCCCCAAACTTAACAGTACTGCCAAAGGCCCAGTCTACGAATTCGAGTATTCGACTCGTGACGCTTATAATATCAGCTGGCCTACATCTAGTCCGCTGGATGCTAAGTACTGGCATGCGGTAACGGAGGCGATGAGCAAGGATTTGACGCTGGTGGAGAAGTTCAACGGATTTCAGGGGAAGATGAGTGTGAAAACACCGAATTGTACGAGTCAGGCATGTGCGGATGCCAAGATCTGCTACATGAGGAGTGGAAGTGGGCCGTTGGGGAAGGAGTGCCCGCAAGGGTAAAGCTCTCGTTTCTGAACCTCTTTACCTTTGTCCTACCAGGGGATACTGATTGTTTGGCAGGTATGGTTCGGTTCAAAGCCCCTTCAAGCCCACAAGTTAGACCGCTATACTTATATGAATATAAGACCTCTTGTGTACGTGAATCAGAGGATCACGAGGGACGCCGTGAATGGTAACAGTTGGTTTACTCTGCTTTATATATAGTGTCTATTGATATAAAGTACTAGTAAGGTAGGACTTGACTTCAGATGCTTGATTAAACATAACGGAAGGTACCTTAGTGCTGTCTACTCGATTAGCCAGTCTTACGGTTCTTGAGGAATAGTTTGATAGGCTGAGAAATATCGACATACTCTTAAGTTGAAGCTTCCCTTACAATGTTTTTGTCTTACTCGACTCATTCAGTATAGCTGTTAAGAAGCGATACTTACCAAGGGCGTACTGAAGATCCGCGCCTTCTAATATATCTTCATAGAAAATCAACCAGTGGCTTACATAACCCATCGTATCACAGCGTCCTCTAGCCATTCGACAACTGTCAGCAAAGGAAGGAGCGTTCCTTGTGATTTCGCCTTTTAGCCGCGTCGAAACGAATGATCGTCAACCGGCTCCCATATTTTAGACATCAGGGTATGGCGAAAGTCAGTAAACAGCAGTTAGTCGCCGTCGAGATGTACGAACGAACGATTAGACTTCTTGCTTTCCTGGAACAGAATACTCGGAAGATTAAGGTCAATTGCAAAGCTTGTGCAATAAGAAGGGTTAAGTAAAGAGAATACGAAATAGATTAGATAAATCAATCTGCAGTTTTATATGCAAACTGTCATTTCGTCTGATGGTTGGCTTGACGTGTTCGATTGTTGCTTGTTGCTGCCAAACTTTTTGCACCCCCCTAATGGACTGCCTCGAAAAAGAAGCCAGTCGCAACTTCGCTTCCCCATTTCAAGTGAGCGGTTAAATTTGGTTGCTGTTCATTTCACTTCGACAATTGGCTATTTCACTCCAGCAAGTTGGGTAGGATCTCCAAGTGCTACTAGGTAGATGATTCTTGGGCCCCTGGGCTTTGGTTGCCATTGCCGTTGCTTGTAGAGGGTTGGTTATGCACAGGTACATGCCGTGCGCCAACTGTTTTTCACTGACTGGGTAAAGTTTCTTTTTTGCACTTTTACGCTCAACAAGGTTCAAGGAGCCCAATGTATCCACAGGTCCAGACACTGCTAAGAGACATCTCAAAGCATTATCCGCAACGGACCAAAAATTCCGATCAGTACGGACCTGAAATGACACCGAAACCCTTTGACGCAGATGCTCCTCACTTGAAAATAACCCCCCACAATAAACATGAGACTATTCAAAAGACTTAGCTAGTAAACGCCAGCTCTTTCCTGAGACACATCACGGGTAAGTACGTTAATTTCCCATGTTAGTCTTTAATTTGATATAAAAAGCAGGCACCCAACCACGCCCAAGGGAGTGAAGGCAGGTACCGAACCGAAACATCAAATGCATCGAAATAAGGCGAAGCTGAGCTTGAAACATGAGTCCAACGGGAAGAAGCGCAAGGCAAACCATGTGAATGACAGTGTGAAGGCTGGTCCAGATGCCTGGGTGAAGGACCATATGTATACGGATGGCAACGTGAAGAGAGATAAAGATATGGATGACGCCACAAGGCTCAATGTGGATGTCGACATGGAGTCGCCTTCTTCGCCTGCCGGTCAAAGAGGTGCGCAGAAGCCGGGGGAAGGAGATCCGGAAGAGGAATCGAAAGAAGAATCCGAAGAGGATCTAGGTGGCGAATGGCTTCGGACAAGGAGGATCGCAGATGGGGATTTGATGGTGACTATCTACACTCTTCTCCTTTCCACTATCTGAAGACTGCCAGTATAAATTCAGTTGGATGATCACATAATCGTTGAAGTCATGGTGGTGCACGTGAGTTCGTTTGTTTGCCAATCGCTTTCGTATGCATACGAGGAGGGAGCTTCCTAGTGTCAGCCCAGTGAGCATACGAGCTCAGTCCAGTTCTATCAAAGCAGCTGAGCGATTCTATCAGAGTAAAGCAATCTGACAAATACCATCAAAGCCAACAAGCAACACAGTTCCAAGCAAAGTAATGATGCAATAGCTTCAAATCATAATCAGTTCATCAAAGTCATCTAAGCAGGCCTCGATGACGGATTGAGAGATCTTCAGCAGTCTCCTCAGACGTGGTAAAAATTCGAAAAAAAGAGAGCTGATCCGACGACTACGTCAGCGAGTACTATGAGATGGAAGCGAATGAAATGAAGATAGGGGAGGTTTAAGGTTAGGTGGATTCGAATATCCGTGAATTCACTCTCTACCCTACCACACAGAAGTACCTTACGGTACTTATGTCACTGAGCCAAAACCGTAATAGCAATGCTGGTCAAACCTGCCAGCGAAGAATACTAACAGATAGCCGAGGGCTTTCAAAGGAGGTATAATGCCCCATTCCTTCGGGCCCCCCTCTCCATACTGAAATGAAGACACCACGCTTAAGCTACCTCCATCGGTGGCGACGGATCGGAGAAGAGATGTACTGACGTCTCTGGTGACATGAAGCCTAGGCGGTCGATATACAGACGGGTCCAAGCTTGCTATTTTCATTCTGCTTGATTTGTTTCCTTGGTAGTGACTGACGAGCTACGCAAAAAAAAGGTCAACAGACTATCAATAATAGGGGATTAGGCCATCTTCTGCTACATTCTTCGGCAACATCTATCGAACATATGCACTGCTTAAGCTGCTCTTGTTTCAAACTACCTTGTCTTGTACAGCCTTTGTCACTCAACGGGAGGTTTAAACTTTTCTAGCTCTGCTCGCAGTTGCGTACAGTACATTGTGCTACCAATTGACATAATCTAACGAAAGGAGGTTGCAAAGTAGAAGTGAGCTGCAACTCAGAGAGAATTGACGTAGGCCTACCATCTTGACGGACGTACCTTCCTGTTACATAGCTGCTACTTGGGAAATTTTGATTCTGCGTGGGTCTACACAGGATGTCGTCGAGTCGAACAAGATAAGCGGCGAATACTGGACACTGTTAGGCTTGTTGGCGCACCCAAAAGTAAATCCGACGAGGGTATTCTGGTGAGCCGTTGAGTTTCCTGTCATCGCATATCCTCTTGCTCAGCTGCTACACCAACAGAAAGCCACCTATTACTCAAGCTAATAGAATGCCAACAGGACTATGTCAAGATCGCTTTGTTCAGCTCATGTTACATGTGTTGTACTGTAAAGATGGGAAGACCCGAAGAAAGCGATACCTGCATTGACAAGGACTTTCGCATTGTAGGTCTTGAGGGTCTTCGTGTAGTTGACATGAGTGTTGCATCGATAACGCCAAAGTCAGCATTTCGGGTTCGTGCATCTGACTGTACAAACAGTAAGAAAACACAGTCTGTGGTGTACTTGATCGGCGAAATCGCCGCGGAGAAATTTGTGACGTGGGATACACTCTTCTTAGACCAGGCGTCGTTCACGTATTCATAGACTGGTATCGGACTCCTAATAACACCTTCGCTAAAAGTGACACCAAAGCTTCGTCTGGATCATGCCTTTCCCTTCCCTTTGCCTGCCTTACCGAGCTCGAATTTGTCCGTAGTTTTACCATGGTCTCCTTCCTCTTCCGGTTCCTCTTCGTCGTCTTCACTCATGAACTCGTCGTCCTCATCAAAACCATAGTAAGAACGGGCAGGTGTCGCAGAGGTGGCAGTGGATTTAGGTGTTGACGCCATCTTGCTTGAGCTGGAACTGGGTTCCTCCATGTTGTCGTCTTCACTTCCCTCACTCGACTCAGCAGAAGCACCCCCAGAGTTGCCACTTGATGTGTGCCTTAGATTATCATGATAATCTCCCGACTTCATCGCCGCCTTAACGGCCTCACGTGCCCCCTCGCCAGCTTCCTCTCTGTCCTCCATCCACTTCCCATCTACCCGTCCCTTTGACCCGTTTCGGATCTCGTCTTCCCTCTTCTCTGCCAGTTGCACAACTTGTTCCCATCGCTTGCGCCGCGCTTCCTTTTCCTTCTTCTCCATTTCTGGCTTGAGCGCTAGATACTCCGCGAGCGCCTTCGCCTCAGCAACCGTTCGTAAACGCCGGCCATCGAGATTGCGATTAGAGCTATTGTTTTCGCCTTGGTTCTTCTTACGGCGTGAGGACATGCGACCACCAGCCGCACGTAGCTGCGAACCGAAGCCCCCCTTTCCACCACACAGCGGGACTGAAAGGCGAAGAGGTAGGAACGTGTCATTGTCACTAGAAAGCAGCGAGGAGACAGGAGCCAATGATGACTGAGTAATTTCCGTGTTCGATGTGGTCGTAAATATTAGACGACTTTCCAGACTTGGAAGGCGACCGGTGAGTTGCGCTGTGAGGTCTGCAATGGGCGCTGAGGCGGCGACTGGGAGGGATAGAGTAGCTGGTAAGCCAAGGCCGGGAAAGGACGTGAGGAGGACATTGACAGTCCGGGCCATAGTTCACAAGGTGGTATGATGATGTGCGAAAGTTACAGTTGACCTTTAGACGTTGAGTTTGTGAAGTGAGTGGTAAGTCCGGTAGTCTTCCTTGTCTTGTAAGGCTGCCAAGCCTTTATCTCTAGCGTGGTCCAAGCACTTGGATGAGAGTGTTAAGGTAAGTACAGTAGGAATATGTCAAATGGTGGTACATGCGATCAGCTACTCTACGCTATGAAACTAATCGCTTGAGGGTGTGCAAACGCTTGATACGACAATTTTCCCCCTTGCTGCGCTTACGGTGTTGCTCTACTCATACCAATAAGTCGCTTGACCCCGACCTGTATGTTGTGATTAGTCTGATGGTCACATTGAAGTCGTGGAGCTCTTACCATCCAGTTGCCACATTCCTCTGTCTTGTTCGTCATAACCTCCACATGAATCGCCTGCGCCTGCTCGTAATCCCGTGCTTGGAGAGCCTGAGCCAACCCCACCATGCTTGAGATAGTATCTTCCTTGAGAAGGTCTTCATTGTTCAGATGGTCAAACAAAATGTTCAGTCTCTTCTCTGTATCAATGACCTGTGCCTTGAACGACGAAGGCGCTTTTGCTTTGACGCGTTGCATGTCGCCGTTCAAGATTTCGAATACGGATCTTCCATTTGCTGGGATGTGGGTTCGGTCACCAGGCGGGTACTTGGGAGGCACAGGAGTTTTGCCCCGCTGCGACTGGGCAGTCCCAGGCCTTGAGCCTTGCGTTGGCGCTTGAGGCGGTCTTGTGGGAGGTGCAGAGGGCCGTTGAGGTGGACCAGGAGGTGGGGACATTGTACTTGCGCTCTGATGTTGAGGTGCGTAATTCTGTTGTTGCGCGTACGGATTTGGAGGTGGCGGGCCTTGCCGATTCAATGGATGCTCTGTTTGAGCCGGTGGAGCAGTCGATTGTGCCGTCGGTGCCGGTGCATAACGGTTGCTGGGTGGTGGAGCAGAGGGTGGAGCGTTGTAGGGCGAGGGGCCCCGTGTTATCTGTGCCTGTTGTTGAATAGAACCAAGCTGCGATGCGGGCTGCTGTGGTGCATATACGTTTGCAGCAGACGAGGAAGGCCTTTCAGATTGCTGATATGATGGGGGCATGTTAGTAGATGGAGAATTCATCCTAGGAGGTTGGCCTGCTGGACCTCTGGGTGGAGGGCCAAGTGGAGGCGTCGACTTCGGTGGAGCTCCAAGCGGTGGACCAGAAACCGGTGGGGACGCCATTGTACCTTGGTATCCATAAGCGGGATTGATGATGGGTGGAGCAGTACTAGGCGTGCCTTTGCGTGATGTAGGAGGTTTGACAAAACTATCTGGAATATCGTTCCAATTACTCATGTTCTGAGCCTTGGACGGAGGTGGGATAGAAGGTGAAGCGTTGAGGTTACGCGGAGGGGGACCCAAACTGGGATTCTGATACGGTGCTCCATATGTCGGAGGCGGAGGCATGCTAGGCTGTTGTCGTGGCTGCTGTTGGAATTGCTGGGGTCGCTGGTATCCACCAGGGGCAGGATATACAGAAGCGCCATGAGTCCCATTACTTGGCGCGTAAGGGTTCTGCGGTTGACTCGGAGCAGACGGTGCATATGGATTGGCTTGAGAGGTCGCTGGAGTTTTCGCGGGACTCTGCTGGCTCTGGAGACCGGCAACAGCAGGCAGTGCTCGCTGTGTTCCTCTACCAGCGTTTGCAGGTTGTCTGGCTGTCGGCTCAGTTGCTTTTCTTGTAGCTTGCTTTATCCTGTTCCTAGCGACTTCGGCTGCTGGGTACGAATCAGGGAGTAAGTCGAGATACCTCTCAGCGATCTGCAGCTGCCCATGTGAAGCGACAATGTCAGCATACTCGGTATACTTATCGTACAATGCGGCCAATTTCCACCCTGAAGTAGCACGCCTATCATTGTCTTGGAATTTGGTGACTTCACGGAAAACGGTGACTTTCTCAATGAAGCTCTGTAACGAACGCGCATGAACAGAGAACGTAGAGTCGCTACCAAGGTCTTGCTGTCCGGACTTCTCGTTTTCTTCCAACTCTGCAATCCAGATTGCAACAACCTTTTCTAATTTCGAGCCCGCGAGATAGCTGAAAGATGCGTCTTTTCGGAGGCTCGAGTCTCTGTTCGCCTTCATTTGCTCTTCCAAGCGGTCTCCAAGAGCCTCGCAGAGATCTGGAAACTCTTCCGAACTAGCATATGTGCAAAGTATGGCCATCACCTCTTTCCAGCTTTCCAAATCGGCATTGTATACTACATCCCATAAGTTCTTCCCTACCACAGACGCCAACAATCGTAAGTAGTTTGGGCCTCCTTCTTTCTTGTTGAAATAAGACTTTTGTGCTTTATCAATACACTTTTGGCCCCCACAGATAGCAATCATGAATGCATCAGACAGTCTGCCCTCTTGCAAGCAGACATCCAAAGCTTTTTCAAATTGTCCTAGTAGAAGCGCATGCGTGATCCTTCTATCCGCCTCAGATTCCTGGCCTGTGTAAACCTGGAAAGGGCTATTAGTTTTGGCACCCTTGGTGGCCGCAAGATCAGCCAGAAAGCTGTCGCCGTCAGCATTATCAAAGAAGGCAGATAATCGATTAGATTTCGTCGCTACTGATTCGCTGGGTTGCGATGTAGTGGATTCACTCTTGTCGTCTCCGTTGACCTCCAATTTCGAAATCCCGTCCGCTGCCTCATCTTCATTGCTCGAAAACCCGAGATATTCGATTAGGTCCTTTCTCGGATTAGCCGACGAGAGAGTCCTTATGACTCTCCAGTCGGCTTTATCCTCCGTTGAAGTGGATTCGTTGATCCTGCTCTCACAAATGCTCGGTAAGTCATTCCGCTTCAATGCATTCTCAAATGTCTCTGTAGACGTGCCAACCTCAGCATCGACAGCAAAAGCTGATATACGTATTTTCGAGTGTCTGTGCGTTCCCGACGCCCCACCCGTATTAAAGCTGACGACCTTGCCACCGAACGCGAATGACGCACCACAAGGTCTCTCTAACCATCTAGGGGCTTTCTTTAGACTGAAAGATGCTCCTTGAGGCTGCGACTGGGCTTTGTTGAAAAAATCTTCATCATCCCCAGCCTGGGTCTGACCTACAGCTGTCTGAGCTGACTCCGCATTTGTGCTCTGAATTGATTGCACAGCAATCTTGCCATCGAAGGAAGCTGTGGCCAGGATACCGGGGTTCTGAGGGTTCCATCTGGTCTGAAAGGTCCAATTGGTGACAACAGGGAAATCACCGTAAGACTCTCCTGTTTGCGGATTCCAACAGATTGTTCTGTTGTCCTTCCCACAAGACAATAGCAGATCATTATCTTGTTGACACCATGAAACTGAAAGCACGCCTCCGTCATGTCCCTTAAGGATCCGTTCTGGGGCGTTTGTATTCCGAAGATCCCAGACAAGAATGAGTGGGTCGGTATCGTGGGGTATTGCAGTGATCAACCTGGTGTGTTTATTTGGGTCCCAAGCCACAGCACTGACTGCCTTTCTGCCTAAGTTGTTCAAGGTGAGGCTCTCTTTCTTCGTTTTGACATCCCAGACTGTGACAAATCCGCCGCTGCTGCCCGTAACCATTATATGTGGAACATTTTTATTCCAATCGAGGCATTCAAAGTCGTCGGCCCTCGCTACAGAATTCCCCATACGGAAAGGGTTTCCAACGTTGTTCAGATCCGAAATGAACAGCTCACCTTTAGCACCCGCTGTAGCTAATAGTTCTGCCCGAAAGGGGTTGAACTGGAGCGTCTTGATTGCGCCGCTATGCTTCGTAGTACGTGACATGAACGCATCCCTAGGCGATTCAGACGAAATATATTTACTGGTTGTTGATTGCTTACCCATCTCCATTCAGAAGCTTGTGAGCATTCCATAGATCCAATGATCCATTCTCCAATGCGCCAGCAATTACTCCCTTCGGAAATTCGTTATTTTCTCGTACCCATGCAATATCGTGGAATCTGCGCCAATCCACCGCTATCAGTAGGGCTTCCACGAAGGGTACTATGTATTATGTTGTTGAAGAAACGCTACTTGCCGTGAGTCGGTATCTATACTTGCTGCTGGCCTTAGCTCATTGCCTTTTTGAGTATTGTCAAGGTCCAGATCCCACAGCTCAAGCTGTGTGTCGTTCGAGAAATCGGCATCAACTGCTCCTGCCCTTGTACCAGTCGCTAGGAACGGAGAAGCTGTGCCGGGCGACCAGGCGAAAGTAGCTGTCCTTGGAATCTCTCGTAACCTGACCATTGTGCCCACTAGGTTGCCTTAATAGCAAATCCGTGATGTGCCAGACTTTGCTTATGCACTAAAGCAGCAGTCAGGGAGTAGTGCAGACAGTGTAGAACCTCTGATGTTTGACCGTGGGTATCAATTGAGGCGTGAGACTCCCTTGAAGAATCTAGTGGAATTGGAGAGCTCAGGTAAGGTATGGAAATGTTGGTTTAGATTCGTGTATGCAAGCTGTCCTCGGCTAACTGAGTCTCCATCAGCGGCGTCATTTCCGCCGATAATCATGTGATTTATACAGGTATTGTTCACTGGGGCACTTGCGACATGAAAGAATAATCTCAAGGTTCTTCCTTCATACACGAGTGCCTCTGTAAGACTCTATTCCAAGAATGATACGTACACATGAAGATACAGCATTTATTGCACCACCAACCAAGGGGTAGAATTGAATCGGAAAGCCTTGAATTAGCTTCAAATAAATCTATATTGTATCTCTGAATTCTACTACTTGGATCATGTGATCAGAGTCTAAGCGCCGTAAGGCTGCTGGCCAAACTCTTTGATATTTCCTCAATCGGCAGGCTTTAAGCAGGTGAAGATTTAATCACTGAATCCTGGAGTATTGTTGGAAAAATCCTCCACATGCTGTCCTTCCAATTCGCGTACTCAAGCCATGACGGATGCTGTCTGTTCCCCCCCTCTACTGCGAACATGGTGAAGACAGCTAACCTTCCCAGGCTCGCCTTAAAGCTACCGTCTATGTTGGCGGCCTCGAAAACACAGTAAATGAAAGAATCTTGACGGATGCATTCCTACCGTTTGGAGAAATCGTAGAGGTTACAATACCAAAACCCGACCTTCCCTCGTCAACAGATCCCCATCGAGGATTTGGCTACGTCGAATTCGAGATCCCAGGCGATGCAAAGGAAGCAATTGACAACATGGATCAAAGCGAGCTTTTTGGCCGAGTCATCAAGGTTGCAGCAGCGAAGCCGCAGAAGGACAGCAATGAGGGTTTGGGTAGTAAGACGGCCGTGTGGGAACAGGTACGATATCCATATTTTCTAATCAATACTAAACGTGAAGATTACGTCTACTGATTAAAGATCTAACGATAGGAGGGTTGGCTGGCCAAGCATGCAGTGAGTGATGAAGACAGATTAGCTGCGGAGAAGGGAAGGCATGCTATGGATGCCAGACCAGAGGATCCAATGCAAGGGCTCGAAGGGTTAGACGTTGCGGGACCTCAGCTGGCTTGATAGCCAGATTATATGCTTGAATAGCCCGCTTTTCACTGAGCCGTGCCCACGAGATCTACTATTTCTGGAGTCCAGGACCACCAACTCGAAAACTTAGGGTACAATTTTCATATGTACACGCTCGCGCCTTTTAAAAACCCAATCGAGAAGATACATTCTTGGAACAAAAATTCTTGGAACAAGCTCATCACCTCCAGCTTTCGAGGTTCCCATCCCTGCTGTAGTTTTTGTTTATGCGCACCATGCTCCAGTCTTAGCCTCCAGAGCACCTATTTGAAGGTATCCGATCGCTTCGACTTCGTAAGGCGTAGTGTTTTGTCGGAGAAAAGCTTGTTGCCCATGCTGTAGAAAGCTGCGCCTACCGCGATACTGGATATGCATCAGCTATAGCTAAGTGTTAGTACCTAAGCAACTCACCCAAGTACGACTCCTGTATTAGTGGTTGATGAGTTAGTGAGTGTTTCGAAGGTTTGCCAAGTTGAGGTGGGTCATTTACCCAGAGGAATCAGTTCCGGCGGAATTTTCTTGAGCGTTCGTAGGCGTTGTGAAATAGTATGTGCTGCCAACGAGCTTCATCAGCTATACATTTCCAATTGGATCCTAGCCCAAAGCGTAGCAGTTCTTCTCAAAGCTTGTCAATCATCATTCACAATGTGGGGCATACCACTGTGCTCTTCTTTCTGAAAGACATTAGCGAGAGTCATTCCAACTGACAAGACCAGTAGTGCTTACCGGCTGTGGCCTCATCAAAAACGGTGTAGGCCGCATCTGTAGAGCGCGTGTAGGATACATCTCAGTGAGTTGGCGCTGCTGTCGATTGCAATGGGTTGTTGCGTCAGGGCCGGAAGTGGTTATTAGACCATTGCGGAAACTGGTCGCCGTACTTCCAATTCACTTCTATAGCTCTATGATGCTCTCGCCTGGGATCCACTACTCATATATATAACCTTCCTGTGCAGAAAGCCCATCTTTCCTCCAATTACTTCAAAGCCATATTTTCGGACTTCCGAGATTCTCCATCCAAGGACAGAATGTCAGACGACGAATACGTGACCAAGCCCTTCAAGTTTGTTACAGGTACGCCTCCGGCTTGAGTGGACTTTGATCACAACAGCTAATCACAGTGCGGCATCAAGCCGGTATGTAAAGCCCAATCTGACCCGACGTTTTTCGACCTCCGAGGCCATTGGGTCCTGCGCCATGGCCATCCACGAGTCCATCCAAGAAAGGCGTGCCGCAAGTGCTAGGACCGGACTAATTAGTACTCTATGTGCCAGGCTTTGATGCTAGGTTTCCCAACCAAAACCAGTAAATGCGCCCACCAACCCCCGATGCTTGCTATCCCGGACTCATGAAAATACAGAACAAAGCACTGCTGGCAAAACTATGTCGACTATCACAAGTGCATCCTCGCGAAGGGCGAGGACTTTGCCCCATGCCGTCAGGTACGCCGCACAGTGCCCGATCTGCTTCGACCTTTGTTATCGAGAAAGGCTACCTAATTTATGCTTTCCAGTTCTTCTTGGCGTACCGATCTTTATGCCCGAGTGCCTGGTGTCAACGATGGGATGAACAGCGAGGTACGATATTCATCCCCCAAATCCCGATATACAGATGAGCTAACGGGGGATTAGAAAAGGGAACGTTTCCCACGCGCTTGGATCAGTAAGGTTTCTTGGAGAAATGGGTAGCGTGGGCGGTTGTGGCTTACGGGAAACAGCGAAGCAATGGGGCAGTGTGAGCGTGATGTTTGACGCTTCTTTGAAATGATGTTGTGGTGATATGTTAACCCAATAGAATAGGGGTCTTGAATCAAACCTGATGGCCTATTCTACATTCTCAACCTTACCATGCAATATGTAGTACAACGCCGGTCATGCAAGTCCTATAAACAGTAAACCTTCCCCCAAATCGATCCACCTCTTATGTCGCCATTACCCCCCTTGCCTGCTCCAACAACGCCTCCTCCTGCTCCTTCTGTTCGTTCAACTTTGTACTCCTTAACATATCCTGTGTGCTTTTCTTCTTCTGTTCGTCTAATGCCTGCATCTCCGCCTCCTCCTCTGGCGTCGCCTTAACTGGCGTCGCCTGGGTTAACTCCATAACTTGCTTCAATATTTCCGATTCGTGCTTGTGCTTCATGTCTATAACTTCAGTCGTCCCAGGAAAATCTGCTGCTAGTGCCTCCGCTGAAGCTGTTGTTGTACTCGTAGAAGTGACGGCAGAGGTTCCGACGGAGGGTTCGTCGAAGAAAATTGTGAGCGTAGCGGAGCCATCTTTGGCTTGTATGTCACGAGAGCGAACAACTGTCATCGATACGCCGGGATTATAGTATTTGAGTCTTGGGAGGTACATTCGCCAGAACTTGCGGCCACCAAAATGACCGCCGTCATTTCTGAAGGCGAAGTCGAGGTGCAGTCTTGTGACGGAAGGAGGGAGTACAGCGGCACCAGGACCGAACTTTATGTCGAAGAGCTAGGAGATAAGTGTTAGAGTGCGCCTGGTCTCGAAATGGGCAATCACAAACGTACTACCTGTGAGGATTATATTAATGCGGATTGAGGTGACTTTGCTGGCGGGGGACTTACAGCTTTTAGCTTCCTCATACGCTGTATGATGTTGACCATTGCGGGCTTCGGCCCAATGGATTTGAAGGTCAATAAACCTCGAATGTTTGGTGATAATTTAGGTTGTAAGGTTTCTTACGATGCGGTTAAAGGTCACGTGCCTTGCACTTTAGCCTAGGACCAGCCCTACGGAAATATCCTACCAGGTACAGTCCATGGCTTAAAAAGGGGTTCGATTCCTTTACCTATAGTCTACGGGTTGTACTCTTTACAAGTCGATATCGTCAAGTTTACAGCATACTTTATTAGAGTGTGTAAGGCCGGAATCTTTGCCATCATATCAATGAAGAATATTGTTACCATAATGCTGTTTCTACCTCAGTAGTTCTACTGAATCGATTTAGAGGGTCTCATGAAGTTAACACTGACCTTGAATAGTAGTACAAGAAACGAAGAATACTAGGCACTAACGCTTCACTGCAACTTAAGAAAGATGAGTTGTTGCCACTGCTGCTCTTCGAATGATGATGTACTGACTGTGATATCACTAACGCGGAAGAATAGAAAGAATAATGGCCTACAAAGGCAAGATGGCAACTTGCGATCGCTGATACTAAAAACACGAGGCCTACCAGGAACGCCACGTCGTCCTTATGTCTCGGTCTCCACGTCTGGCTCTCGTCCACTCAAGCCCCCAGTCAGCTTATTCTTCATCTTTTTAACCGTGAACTTAGCCCCGTCTTTCGCAAATGCAAGGTTGCGTACTGGTTTCCATTGCAGAGGCCCACGGTTTTTTCTCTTCTCAGTCTTCTTGTTCACTATCTCTGTAGCCTTCTCGTCCTTCGCACCTTTTCCATTCTGTAATTGCCCGTTTTCCGCAGCGCCACTCATGTTTTTCGCGCTACCTTCTGTGCTGGTTTGGTCCTGGACGCCTAGGTCAGCCTCGGAGCTGGAATCGCTCTCGTAGCTCCCTTCGATATTTTCGTCGTCGTCGCTTGGATCGAAACGGTCATGAACAGGTCTTTCAACGCCAGGCTCGGCTCGCTTGCGACCAGCAGAATCCATATATGCTTTCGGATCCTCATTGAAGGCACCACTCCAGTCTTGACCATCTTTGGCAAGCCACTTCTTGCGCTCCTCAGGGTCAGCTTGTTTAAGGGCGTCACGGCTTTCGACGAGAGATTGCTCGTGGAGGTCTTTGACTCTTTGAGGTAGTTCTGAAGAAACTCTCCTCTCGCGAACACCTTCAGCGAGACAAGCTTCCCAGGTTTCGAATGTCTCGCGGGTATCATTATCGACAACAAATCTTTCGTGGTCTTCGTCCATGCCGGCTTTAAACTGGCAGCGGAAATGTAGACGACCTACTTCTTCTATGTCTTCAAGGCCAGTTACCTCTTTGGCTTTGAGGTTTTCCTCAGTGACATAGTTCTGTGTCAAACGCGCTCCTTGTTTGGTTGTCCATATTGGGATGTTGACGGCAGTATCTGTATTATCCACCAGATGATGAAGCCAGACTGTGGCATAAGCAGAAGCTCCCCTCTTCCCTGCAGTATGAAATTCAAACACTAAAGGTGATCGGTAGCGGTACTTGACAGGTAGCCGCACATTATTCTTGCCATCTTGCTTTGCAATATCGAAGAACATGCCGTCACCTTCCGGTAGGCTTCGGCATTGTGTTCGGCCGATCTGGCCAACGCTGCCGCCAGTCCTCAGCTTCAACTTCGCGTGGGAATGATAGCCAAGCGCCAAAATCCGATCGCAATTGAATTCGAAGGTACCGACATCCCATCCAAGCATATTAGGTGGAAGTCTAGTTTCAATGCTTCGGAACAACAGAGAGATTCTTACACGACCAAAACCCTGATAGGATTAGCACGGAAGGAGTAATTGTCTGTGTACATCGACTTACGATGCCACCATCAAGTGGATACCAACGAGTGACTTGAGAGCTAGAGGACAGAATCTCCGATAACTTCAAAGGCACAACACCTAGAATGGGGTCATGTTCTCTATGACGCTGGTCGCGGACAGTAACTGTGACGATCCCAGATCTCCAGTCTCTCATGAATCTTTCGGTTCCGGCGTTGAAAATGGGTTTGCTGCTGACAACTTTCGCACGAGTACGGTATACCTAATAAGACATCAATGGTGATATGGAAATAATGAGCATATTGACCTACCAATTGATCATTGAAAAGAATTGTGCAGTAGCTACTTGGCAACTTTTTGCTCTCTTCCTCTGTGATTTCGCCAGCTGGAACTGCTGGCTCGTACTCTCTACCTTTCCTATTGCCTTCGCTACCTTTAATGTTTTCGAGCTCTAGGTTGACAATTTGATGAACAACTACACTGCACACCCCACTGGGCCAGAGAGGATCTGGTGGAGTATGTGCAACCGCGTCTGCAAATTTGCTATCCAAGACACCTTTCTCATCTTGAAGTTCTGGCTTGTCCTGGAGTTCTTTGGGCAGGTTGCGATCTTTTCCATCCGTTCGAAGAGCGGGCCTGAATTTGGGCTTCGAAAAATACCCAACTTCCCAGCGAAGTTCTCCGGGCATGTCACTGTCAGCCTCCAAGCCCTTGAGCTTTGAAACTTGAGGATACATTTTGCCGGGATGCTGTATCATTTTCTGCATCGAAAGTTCGACTTTGCCTACGATGTCATCGGCGCTAGACCGGTCAGAGTCCCACAGCTCAATACTGAGCTGTTCGTCGGCCTTGATCAACGCAGGAGTGACCAGTAATCTGCTTGAAGTCAGTAAGTCACCGGTTGTAGGTACCTCTGCCAACTTACGCGGCCGTTTCCTCCCATATCGGGTTAAGATCGTCAGTTATTACTCGAGTGCAATACATTGGTTTCCCATATTTTGAAAATGACAGCGTGATGTAAGGATCAGAGCCTCCACCCTTGCTGCCCCGTCTGTCTTGTTTGCTCAAGCCTCGGGCTCTGTGGATGCGAATCCACATAACCCCAAGCGCCAGGACCTCCTTTTGAATGTCGTCGCCCTTGAGCATTGCGCCAAGATCTAGGGACATGGACTTGGGCGCCACATACATGCTCGCCGCAGCTGATATAGCGTAATTGACGAAGTTTGAGATCAATGGCAGGTTCAAGATATTGATACCTTTCTGAACCATGGGGATACATCCGGCTTGGACTTGCGGTAAGCCCATCAAGGTGAACGTCAGATTCTTGAGGAATGGTGGTTCAGGGCTCATTTGAAGCCGCATCCTCACAGTACCAACCAAGCCCTGCAATTCCACAAATATTGGTAGAGGGACACCAAAAAGCCCTTTCATTCCCAAGTAGAACACTAGCTGCATGTGCATGTTGGCTGCCTTTGAAGATGCCTCTGCACCACTAGGTTTGGCATGATAGGCAAATGATGCCTCAATATTATAGTAGTCACCTCCTTCCTCGTCAGCAGCAGCTTCCTGGGGATCCTTGTTCTTCTTATTCTCCTCATGGATGCTATCCTTCAGCTCCTTGACATGGGTATCCGGCAAAGCGCGAAGACTGAGAATACGGATTGGGTTCGTTCCTTGGTTAATCTCTGCTACCCTGACATTCTCAATGACCCCAGGAACTGATGCGCTCATCACGTCCTCAAGGGTATCAGCCACAGAGGCAAACATGTCCGGATCGATCAATCCCCAGAAAATGCCAAGTAGTTTATTCATCCATTCGACAGACTCCGGAAGAAGATTCGCTACCGCAGTTTCACCCCTTGATTGTTCGCTCGCCCATTCCATATCCCGACCACTTCGCACAACCTCCTTCATCCAAAGCCAGATGCCAGAGGCGATACATGCAGCGGTAGGAATTAACCCTTTCAAAGAGCCTCCGAACGTCTTCCCAAGCATGACAATTGCAAAAAAAACCCCAATACAGAGACCCCCAGCTCGCATCTCCAATGATGCAAACATCGGCTCATAGCTGACTGAAGGTGTGGGGTGGAAAAGTATGTTTGTCTTCTCTCCATGGATGGGGACATCTGAAGTACTCCCTTCCGCAACAGGGTCTGGTGGCGCTGTGATGTCTTGATTGCGTTTGTATTCGGGATTTGATTGTGACGGATCAGTTTTGACAGTAGTTGGTTTCCCGAGATTGGCATTGGGTACTGAGAGCTGAGGGTCCTCGACGGCTTTCATGAAATCCTTATTTACGTCTTCAATTTGAACCTCATTTCCGGTTGTCGGGTCTGTAACTATCTTCATGGAGCCTTCTTTCCCCGCCTTTGTCTCTCTATGTGGCGTGACATCGCTTTGGCCTGAAAGCTCTGCTTTGCGACGAGTCTCCAATCTCTGATCTCTGTCACGCTTATCTTTGTCTAGATTTTGAATGAATGTCTTGATGTCGGGAACCTTGTTAAGCCCTGTGTAACTGTCAACTCAACACTGGTAATTCATTCAACCTCCAGTCTCCTTACCGCTGTAGTGCTGTCCAGGGGCATGGTGTTGCTGCTCGTCGGCCATGGCGATAGGCCTGAGGCTCCTGGGTCAGGTAGAGTCCTGTGAATAACTTCGTCGTCGTGGATAACTTCTGCAGTTGTGAAACAACCAAGCTCCTGGACAGATCTTTCCCGCTTGACCACCGCAAGTCCCAATTGACGACTCCTAAGGTCAGCTTGCTTGCGGCTAATCTCGAGGGCCCGTAAGGTAAGGTAATTAGGGGACTAACGTATCTAAAAAAAACAAGGCGAGTCAGAGCCGCGCTAGTGCGGAAAGCAGCACAATGACATCACAGGGTTCACTCGCTCGGTGCCTCGTGAAGTTACTGTAAAGTACTCCGTACGGAGTACTCCGTAGACCGTATCTACGAGCCTCCGGCGTCTCTCGGCTCCAGTCTTTGACATCAATGGCGAACAACACTACGGCCTTCATCAACGGTCGAGCATGTATACGAGGGAAAGAAATAAGACGATCCATCTTTGTTGACCTAGATAGCGGCTTGATCGTCAGCGAGCCCAAAGAAGGGCCGCTGAAGACCGTTGACTTGAACGGCTACTTTTTGGCACCCAGCTTCCTGGAGTTACAAACCAATGGCTGCTTGGGAGTACATTTTACAAGTTATGAAGATTCCCAAACCTATCAGGAGAATCTCAGGAATATTTCCCGGCACCTTGTCACGCAAGGAGTGGGAAGTTTCTATGTCACCCTTCCAACTGTCAGTTCTGAAGTTTTCAAAAAGGTATCGATCCTTATCCTTTCATCATCTCTCCGTTCTTTCGACATGACAAAAAGTCGATGAACGAATCTTTCATCTGTAACTGGTGGCCACCTTTCACGTTATCCAGTGTAGGAACTTTTTCCGGCAAGGACATTACTCTCTCTAGAATGGTAGGAAATCCGACTCAAGTTGTTCTGAAACTAAGTTGCTTGGTTCCGTGTCTCAATTGAAGCAGCACTTGCTCATCTACTTGCATGTTCTGTGGACATGATTTTGTTCTATCTATAGCACGCCTCGGGCAAGCACCCACAGTGACTCTAAAAAAGCCCTAACCATTCTTACTGAACACTGTCCAGGTCTTGCCTGAATTGAAACCACAGGTCTTTACTGGGGCAGCTGACTTACTTGGTGCACACTGTGAAGGACCTTGGCTGAATCCGGCGAAGAAAGGAGCCCATGGTATGCCTTACCTGCATTCTCAATGGATTTGGAGTGACTATGCTAACTGGTGTAGACGAGTCCCTTATGCAGATTCCTGCTCACTCGAGTCCAGAGGGGATCTATGGTGATTCCCTATCCCTTTCGGCGGTCAAACTAGTCACTCTAGCACCGGAGCTCGAAGGCTCAATGACACTCATTGAAGCCCTCACCAAGCAGCATGGCATTGCCGTTTCTCTGGGACATTCTAGCTCCGATTTTGATACTGGCATCTCGGGCCTTGAGGCCGGTGCAAGAAACCTGACACATGTTTTCAATGCTATGAACCCGTTCCATCATCGATTGCCAGGTCTTGCAGGTTTGATTTCATCATCTAAAGCTCCGTTCTATTCCTTAATAGCCGACGGCATCCATCTTCACCCAGCAACCTTGACGATGGCATTTCGCTCGAACCCGGAGAAATGCATCCTCATCACAGATTCTATTGAGATGGCGGGTATGCCTGATGGGGTTTATCCTGGCAACGCGCAAATACCCCACCCCCAACGAAAGCAGGGAAACAAGGTTACCATTGACGGGACTGACACACTGATTGGGTCATGTAGCAGCATTGATGAGTGTGTGCAAAACCTCAAGCGTTGGAGCGGATGTAGCTGGCCTGAAGCAGTCCGTTGCGCCTCAGAGAACATAGCCGATCTTATGGACATATCAGACAGAGGCATTTTGGAAACTGGGCGGAGAGCAGATTTTGTTGTCTTAGATGGTCAAGGAAATGTTCTTCAGACCTGGAAAAAGGGAGTGCAACTTTTTGAGCAAAGATTATGAACACACTTTATCCAAGGGGGCTGGTAGCGTGCCAATCAAACCTTAGGTATCTGGATCTTTGAATCAAATTTTGGATATGTCATCAGTGTTGTTTGGTGTATGTGGAACATGAAGACGAAAGCAAGAGAGCATCTTGGCCATGCATACTTCGCACCTTGGAGTGCACACGTAAAGCACCTTACCTGAAGGTACCTAGGTAGGTTGAGTTCTATTCAAAAGTACACGTGCCTTGTAAGGTAGAGACCTCACCACCTGCATTTGTATCGCTTACCTAGGTACCTTAGGGTACCATACCTTACAGTAGTCGTTCCGAAACCAGCGCAGGCGAATTCGGAATACCATTTCATAACCAAGGTACGGAATGATCTGGACTTCGGATGCGGAGAGAACTACAGCGTTCTAGGTACGGGGGATTTCGATCCTTTTGGCCGTCGATTTACCCCACATTACCGCCAATCATGGTGGGGCAATAATCCTGACCTTGTTGTTGCCCGAGTTCTGGTACCAGTGTCATATCATACCTTCCGGAACACTATCTCAGTCACGAGACAAGGAGATCCAGAAGTCCGAATTGTTCCCTGTGGAAACTGCATCTCTGGGCGAAATGTACATTAACATCAATTGACCCCCCCAGTTCGACTGATTGCCTTTCCATCTCTTTGAGTAGTATAACAGCTTGCACAGAGAGCAAAATCCACATCTCTCCCTTCAAGAGCGCCATAACTGCGTTTCTTTTTCTGACCCATTAACACCAGCGATTACGCAGAGTGACACTTTCATTTTCCGAAGCTCCCACGATACCTGAATAGATTGTAATCATGAGTGAAGGCGACGTGCAGCCTGCCACCATGGTGGTGGCAGAGGCCCACAATATAGGTAAGAGAAGGTCCAGGTTGGAGTGGCAGCTTGGACGCTAATCTAGAATTTAGATACGTACAATATCCCCAAGCCGATGTTTGAGTGAGCAGTCGGATTCTATAAAGCACGCGTCAGAGAACCATGCTGACTCTGGACAGCAAGCATCCTGCGAAACCCCACTTAGACGGCCTCGACGAGTACAAAACGCTCTACAAAGAGTCCATTGAAGACCCAGACAAGTTCTGGGGGAAGATGGCACGCGATCTTCTGACGTGGGAACGGGATTTCCAAACGGTACACACAGGATCCTTTACCCATGGTGACAACGCATGGTTCCTAGAAGGCAGGCTCAACGCTTCGTACAACTGTGTCGACCGCCATGCCATCAAGAATCCCGAGAAGCCAGCGATCATATACGAGGCTGACGAAGCAAATGAGGGACGAATCATCACATACGGCGAGCTTCTCCGCGAGGTCTCAAGACTCTCCTATGTCCTGAAGCAAATGGGCGTCAACAAGGGCGACAGTGTTGCTATTTACTTGCCCATGATTCCCGAAGCCTTAATAGCCTTCCTTGCATGTGCTCGTATTGGTGCTGTGCACTCTGTGGTCTTCGCGGGTTTCTCTGCGGGATCTCTACGAGACCGTGTAATCGATGCTCAGTCGAAAGTAGTCATTACCAGCGATGAGGGTAAGCGAGGTGGTAAAGTAATTGGAACAAAGAAGATTGTCGACGACGCTTTGAGCCAGTGTCCAGATGTCACTCATTGTCTGGTCTTCAAACGTACCGGTGCCGATGTGCCATGGACCAAGAACCGGGATTGGTGGTGGCACGAGGAGGCGGAGAAATACCCAAATTACATCGCGCCGGAGCCGATGAACTCTGAAGACCCGCTTTTCCTGCTTTATACATCTGGATCCACTGGAAAGCCGAAGGGTGTGATGCATACCACAGGTGGCTACCTACTAGGAGCAGCAGCGACTGGGAAATACGTCTTCGACATCCATCCGAACGACAAGTTCTTCTGCGCCGGTGATGTTGGCTGGATCACTGGACACACATACGTGGTGTATGCACCGCTTGTGCTTGGGGTAGCTACTGTTGTCTTTGAAGGAACCCCGGCTTACCCCAGTTTCTCCCGCTACTGGGAGGTCGTTGATAAGCACCAAGTCACTCAGTTTTATGTGGCTCCTACTGCACTAAGGCTACTGAAGCGGGCCGGTGACTCGCATACGAAGCATCCGATGAAGCATCTTCGCATCCTTGGATCCGTTGGTGAACCTATAGCTGCTGAGATATGGAAATGGTATTTTGAGATTGTGGGAAAGGAGGAAGCTCACGTTGTGGACGTACGTTGATGGCAAACCCTCCTAGATCTTTGATCGGACTAATGCAATCTGTAGACATACTGGCAAACCGAGACTGGCTCACATATAATCACACCGCTCGGAGGAGTAACACCCACGAAGCCGGGAAGCGCATCTTTGCCCTTTTTCGGTATTGAACCCGCTATCATCGACCCTGTCTCTGGTGAAGAGATCCATGGAAACGATGTAGAGGGCGTTTTGGCGATCAAGAAGCCGTGGCCTAGCATGGCTCGCACGGTTTGGGGTGCACACAAGAGATATATGGACACTTACTTGAATGTTTACCCCGGGTACTACGTGAGTACCACTTACAACCTTCCGGTACAGCTCCTGACGGAAAGCAGTTCACGGGAGATGGTGCTGGCCGTGATCATGAGGGCTACTACTGGATCCGAGGTCGTGTCGATGACGTGGTCAATGTCTCTGGTCACAGATTGTCAACGGCAGAAATCGAGGCGGCTCTCATTGAACATCGTAAGTATTACAGGCACCAGTGGTGAGAGTACAACACTGAAGATGTCTTAGACCAAGTTGCCGAAGCTGCAGTCGTTGGCATTAACGACGAGCTTACAGGCCAGGCTGTGAACGCCTTCGTCTCACTCAAGGAGGGCAATGAGACGAGTGACCAGGTCCGCAAAGATCTCATCTCTCAGGTTCGGAAATCCATCGGACCTTTTGCCGCTCCCAAGGCTGTGTTTGTTGTGGATGATCTCCCCAAGACTCGGTCGGGCAAGATCATGAGACGTATTCTACGTAAGATCTTGTCCGGAGAAGAAGATTCCCTTGGAGATATCTCGACCGTGAGTAACGGATCCATTGTAGAACCATCCGAAAGCGTACTGACAGCGAATGTAGCTATCTGACCCGAGCGTGGTGGAGTCGATTATCAAGATTGTTCGGGCGTCGCGCAAGAAGTGAAAAGGAACCATCGTATCGTTGCAGTATCTATCGTACAAGATCGGGGCTTGGATATTCATTTCAGCGCTTGTCTCTGTGTATCTAGTGGCGTTCAATTGAGCTTCAATTATGGAAGTCAGCGATTCTATATCTCGAGATGATGAAACTAAATGTCAAGCGAATACTCTATATGCTTTAGGGTACTTACCTTACTCATCCTTTCGTTAGAGCTCTCTGTTCTAGTGTCCGTAACTGTTTTAAGGTGATTGATTCGTACAAAGAAAGCGAGCTGACGAGGGGCCTGGGGGTACGAGTACTGTAGGTACGTTAAGGAGCCTGAACAAGGCTGAGACCGATAGGGTTGCAGACTCCAAAAGGTCCGGACTTGTAAACCAATCAATTAATCAATCAACTTGCATTGCAACTCTCCCCGCCAACAATGGATAATCCCCTAAGCAGTCAGATTCGTAATCTTCAACAACCGAGACATGAGAACACCAGATGCACCAAAGCATCGTACTGTAATACATTCACTTCGGTGTTGATTCTATCAGCGAACATTGTGATGCTTTGCTTAATGCTCTAATGTGAACTTGCTCTTTTACACTTCGTTGTCGTTGTCGTTGTTATTGTTGTTGTTGCTCTTCCTTCAGCTCCTCCAAACTACCTAGAATACCAATACGACGAGTGCTTGCGCGGCAACGCCTTGGCGAACCACCAACCAGACCATCCCTCGGCCTGCCCCAGTTGACTTCTGGCCCATGGAACCAGATTTACAAGAACTACAACGTATCAACCATTACCGTCGTTCATTCACTGCTGCATCGTACTTCTTACGAAATAACTCGCTGTGTTCGCTGCTTGAACCTGAGTGGCGCCTTGCGGAGCCTTCGTCAACGGACTTTCTACACTGTCGCCTTCCTTCATTAATCACATTATGAAAGTGCCATGGCGACTACCAGCGGTTGTCAGCGCTCTATGTCTTTTGTTTGTTACTTCACAAGGTGCGTCCATCCTAAGCCCTAATGTAAGACCACAAGGCTAACGTGCGACCAGCGAGCTCTCGAAGTAGAGAGCCTCTAAAATACCTGTCATTAATCGAAAATCCGGAGATACGGACACCTTCGCATCGTGTACATGCCGTTTCGCACTTCGATATCCACTTCAACCTCCACCAGAGTCAGCAGCGCATAAAGCTCAGCCTAGAACCTAACCACGATATCTTGGCGGAAGGGGCTACGGTCCAATACTTGAACTCAGCCGGAGAGGTGATTGGAACGAAACAGATTGTTCGAGACGATCACAAGGTCTTCAAGGGCGATGCTTGGGTTCAGAGCCATGATGGGAGTTGGACGAACGCTGGATGGGCAAGGATTGTGGTCCGGAGAGATGGAACCGACCCGCTGTTCGAGGGGGCTTTTACGATCATGCACGATAACCATCACATCCAGCTACGATCCTATTACATGTCGACAAAGCATGATCTCGACCCGGACGTCGAACACAGCGATGACGAGTATATGGTTATGTTCCGAGATTCAGACATAGGGAGGATCGCCCACACGGAATTGAAGCGATCAGGCGACAAAGGCTTTTCCTGTCGTTCAGATAAATTGTCCTTCAACTCGAATCCTCAGCATCCTGTCTTTTCGCCAAAGCTTAAGCGCGATGTCGGGTTCTGGGGCTCTATGCCCGTAAATTCCTTGTTTGGAAAGAGACAGATCGATACGCCTGGCATTCCATCCGGTGGCAATTCTGGAGGTGTCAACCTCAAAGATAGTATTGGCAGCACGCTGGGTTGTTCGCTAAGCCGAAGGGTCGCTCTAATTGGGGTTGCTACAGACTGCACTTATACCGGAACCTTCAATTCGACCCAAAGTGCCCACGCAAATGTCATCACCCAGATCAATACGGCGTCGAGCTTATACGAGAAGAGTTTCAATATAACGCTTGGGCTTAAAGACCTCACCGTAATGGAAGCTGTATGTCCTGGTGCCCCTGCTCCAGCTACACCATGGAACATTGGTTGCGGCGGCACCAATTCTTCAATCACAGATCGGCTTAATACTTTCTCTCAGTGGCGAGGCCAAAGAAAAGACCAACACGCCTACTGGACTCTTTTGACGAACTGTAAGACCGGCGCAGAAGTCGGGCTAGCATGGCTCGGGCAAGCGTGTGTTACCGACGTCAATAATGCCCCTGGAGAAGTTGTCAGTGGCGCCAACGTTGTAGCCAAGACCTCTACCGAGTGGCAGGTCATTGCTCATGAAACCGGCCATACATTTGGTGCGGTACACGACTGCGATCCGTCGACTTGTTCCAACAGCAATGCCGTCAATGCGCAGCAATGTTGCCCTCTTAGCGCAAGTACTTGCGATGCAGGATCACAATTTATCATGAATCCTTCTACAGGGAATGGCATTACACAGTTTAGTCCCTGTTCTATTGGCAACATCTGCTCTGCCATCGGCCGCAATAGCGTTAACACTTCATGTCTCCAGAATAACAAGGGCGTTGTGACCATTTCCGGCAATCAATGTGGTAACGGTATTGTCGAAGCGGGCGAGGACTGCGATTGCGGAGGTACTGCCAGCTGCGGTAATAATCAGTGCTGCGATCCAGCTACCTGCAAATTCAAGAATAGCGCTGTCTGCGACGACTCCAACGAAGACTGCTGTAAAGGATGCAAATTCGCTTCCTCTGGCACAGTCTGTCGTCCTAGTACTGGCGTCTGCGATCCGCAAGAGACCTGTTCAGGGACCAACGCAACATGCCCGCCTGATCAAACGACGCCCAATGGCCAAAGTTGTGGTAATAGCTCGGTTTCTCTCCAATGTACCAGCGGACAATGCACCTCAAGGGACAAGCAGTGCAAGACTTTGATGGGATCATACACCACGAAGAATGACACGTATGCCTGCAACAGCCAAGACTGCACGCTCTCGTGTGCTTCTCCTGAATTCGGGCCAGGTGTTTGCTACAGCATGCAGCAGAACTTCTTAGACGGTACTGTCTGCGGTGGCGGCGGATCCTGCGTCAACGTAAGTCCAATGATCTACCTCATCACCACTCCCCTGCCAAACCCTCCCTCATGAATCACACTAACACACAAAAGGGCCAATGCAAAGGCTCCTCCGTAGCAAAAGAAGTCGGCTCCTGGATCCACGACAACCGTAACCTCGTCATTGGCATCGCCTGCGGCGTCGGCGGCCTCCTCCTCCTCAGCATCCTCGGCTGCATCGTCCGTCGCTGCCGGCGCCCCGCACGCGTACGAAAACCCCAACCTCGTCCCCCAATGATGCAGAACGGCTGGGCTGGGGGCCCCGCGCCACAACAACCACAAGGGGGCTGGGGGAATGGCAGGAGAGGAGGGGGCGAGAGTCAGTACTGGCAGCATTTGCCGCCGCCGCTGCCGCCGCAGTATGCGCAGCCGAGTATCAGGTATGCTTGATCTAGCGTTTGGGATCGAAGATACAATTATAGAGGGTAGAGGCATGGCATGGCATAGGGATGAGACATTTGCATTTGGATGGAGTCGATCTTTCTTTGGGAATTTTTCAAAGTGGAGGTAAAAGGTCTGTTCTAGCCGGGATCGAACGTAAAGGGGTAATGGCATGGGATGGACGCGTCTTTAACGATAGATGTATATCTCATAGATACTATATCAAGATTTTCCCCTGCTGTCGGCCAATCTGCAGGCGTCATTCTCTGCCATTGAAATCTTTCAGCAGCTTTGTTTTGGCATAGCTTCCGGCGCAGTGTGTGTGCTACCGCTTGGATGAAGAGCTCACAACGCTATCGGATCAGCTTCCCCATCTCTCCGTATAGCATACTTGGTTGGGCTTTTGTAATGCTGACATCGTTGCAGCCTTCCTCCTGGACCTACCTCTGCCATTTCCATGTTTCTTCTTGGTGGATTTTCGTTTCCTCTTCGTTTTCTTTCATTATTATTATTAATATTACTTCCTTTCCTTGCCTTGTTCGCATTCTATTGTTTATCCCTTGTTCATCCTTGGTGTCTTTATCTGAATTTGTTCGGAGACAGGAGGGGAACGTAGATACCAGGATACGGATTTCAGCATGTTTGATTGCCATTATAAGCCCCATATAATTCTTCGTTATCCATCGATCCGATGCCACTGACGCAATGGATCATCTCAACCCTCTCGCCAACCACCCCTCCCACCATCCTCTGACCCCCAACACCGCCGCCCTCCCACCATCTGCCCCGTCATTGCCCCCTGGATCCCCCAGTATAGCCGCAAATAACCAAAACACGGCCGCCACCCCCGCTGCTACAGAGATCCATATCGCATAAATCGGCCCAAGCAAATTCACCAGTACCAACATACATAAACTAGGTTTAGTTGTAGGGCTGCTGTCATCGATCGGCGAGTAGATGAGACCGAGTTGGAAGCTCAAGGGCGGGGAAAGGAAGCGGAGGAGTTGGGTTGTAAGCGGAGTGTGGGACTTGCAACAGAGGCAAAGGAGGGAGAGGAGGAGCATTGAGGTGGTGATGAGGAGGGTATAGAGGGAGATGAGGAGGCTGAGAGGTGGTGAGAAGAGGGCGAGGTAGATCTGTTGCGGGGAGGGGGTCAGCCATGACATTGATAGATTTGGGTGAGCGGAGCTTTACGACGACCCATACTGTATGCTCTTCAGCATCTGAAATTCCTTCGAACACATCGCTATAGATGTATTTGATTTTTGAAGCGGGGAGTTGTGCAGTCGTATTGTCGTTATACTGCCTTGCTCTATCTTCTAGGAAGCCTTTTTCGGGATCTTTAGACCTGTCCGTTACTGTCTCTCGCCGAGCGCATTGGTTTTCTGACACGCCGTTTCTAGCCAGCGCTGGAAGGTCCATGCTGCAATCTCCTATCGTTCCGTGCCCATTCTTGAGGCTTCCTGGGCAAGGGCACCGCTCGACAGGGGATCCACACATATGTAGCGCCGGCTCCAGAGGAGAGAGATGAGAGGGTTTCGGCAAGTATCTTGCTACCGAGGGCCTCGCTGGCAGAGGCAACGGTTGATGAGAGTGTCTGGCAGTTGCAGGTACGCCTGTGAACGCCGTTTTCTGACCCTCTGCTTCTGGCAAAAGCGGCCCTGAGAAGGGAATTTCTATGTGATCAGTCCTCCAACATTCTTTGGATGCTTTTGGTGTCATGACGAAAGTGCCAATAGAAAGGAATGCTGAGCACTATTGCAGCACAAAATCAACAGCGAGACTGGATTGGAAAAAGATGGGGCAGAACAGCGAAACCCATAGCTTCAAATAGCAACGTTTCCATTCCTTCTTGCATGATGAAGAAGGCCTGAAAGTCTTGGAAGTCTTGGAGTCCTTGGTGTCTTTCACCAGCATCGGCAATCATGTTTGCTGGGCATGCTGGGCGGTTCTTGGCGACCATCGCTGCAGGCAGCGCGTTACATGTAGCCAAGAAGCTTGGAAGTCTTGGTCTTCCTTGGCAGCCAAGACGATAGCGTGGCCATGTTTCCACTCTCGCACGGCTGGGTGATATCAGCATCCGCTTCATCCGCTGTCTTGGGCAAAGGTAGGTAGGTCGGTTGATATATCGCCCTTCGACTCTATGCTACCTTGCTGGCCTTTGGACAAGACGACGATTATTTGACAAGTGAGTTGGAGCCAAGCCAAACTTGTTATACTACCATGGGGCTAAAAAGGTTGCAATCTCAATACGGTATGATACCTCTGGTGACTAAGGTACCTAATTCTGTCGCCAATTGAACCAAAAGACTATGAATCGCCATTGAGAGTGAACATACAAAACAGAAGTAATGCCTCCTGTGTTCCAGCTTTGACAAGCTACCGAACATCCCAATTGTTGCTGTCCCCTATATCAAAAAGTCCTACCTCCCCGTCATCTACCACTAGTATAATAAAGGCAATGGTCCGCCTCCATCAACGTTAAGCAAACCCAAGGCATGCCCTACCGCTGAAGAGAACACCACCACAATACTCATATAGACATGCTGTATCCCTATGTAACCCCAGAAAATTGGACATCCTTTCGTACTTGCAACAAAGAAGACATCGACGCTTGAAAAGGGGGAAATCGTAAGGGACAAAGGCTCCGAATCCGAATCGATCAGAAAACTTAATGTCGGTTTTCCGAGGACGATGAAAATCGATCTGTGGCGTTGGGCGGAGACCATACGTAAACTTGTTGTGTCGCTCAAGGCAGTTATGCCTGAGCTTCAATCTTGGTTTGTCCGTTCAACATGCCACGCTGCGGGCTGTTGCGACCGCCAGAGCTTCCGTTGCGCTTCTCGTCCTCGCCTTCATCGTCATAATCCTCGTCAACGTCCATCTTGCGGGCAGCGGACTCATAAGCTTCTCGGCTGCGCTCGTCTCGCCCAGTGTCATTGATGGGAGGTAACTGTTCCTGCGGCTGCGGCTGTTGCTGTTGATGCATCGACGGTAGCGTTGGTGGATGGTGAGCTGCTTCAGAAGGGTGATAATTCTCATCCGCCCGTCTCTGTTCTTCGTGCCGAGCTTCGGAAGAGCTGTGTCTGCGTCTAATAGGAGAGGATGGCTGTCTACCGCGTGGGGAGATTGGCCTTTGACGGGGCGAGGGTTTCCTGTCAGGCGGCGACGCCCGGCGATAACGTGTCTCCTCCATTCTGCTGCGGTTCTCACCATTTGCAGGGACTTTATGCATACCCTTGTAGTCATCATCGGAATCGAGCATCCGCTTGAATCCGCTGGGCGGTCGTTCCTCTCTCTCACCACGTGCGGCAGCTTCAGCGGCAACAAGCGCTGCTACTGGTGGAGGGGCACCGGCAGCTATACCTCCAGGTTGGGATGGAGGAGCGGGGTGGTAATGGTGTGGATGTGAGTAGCTAGGACCTGGAGAAGGTGCTCTGTCCTCTGCGATCGGTCTTATTTCAGGCGGAGGGCTGTTTCCCCGTCCGTAGGGAGGTATAGGGCCAGAAGCGCCATGACCTCCACTCGGCGGATGGCCCACACCAGCACTTGGAGGACCATAATTCGGGTTCGAGATACGGTTCGGAGCAGACGTCTGGGGTGCAGGAGGTGCCAGCGGCTGTGGTAGACCTTGCTGTCCTGGGTACGAACTTGACCCGATGTGATTTACATTTGGTGGAGGTGACGGTCGTCGTACTGGAGTATGACGATGCTGCTCTTGGTATTGTCTCATTTGTTCTTGCCGTGGGCTAAGTTGTCTCTGTGGTAGCGGCGCTCTGATGGTTTCGCGCTGGTCGTATGGATTTGGCGGCTGAGGCTGCGGTTGCGGCTGCTGGATTTCAGCCAGCCGTCGGCTCCAATCATGGGCAGGACCACTAGGCGCAGGGCCAGGGGCTTGTGGCATCGAGCCAGGCCCTGGTACTCCCCATTGAGGGCCAGGAGGCGCACCGACGCCGGCAGCCTGATACTGCTGCGGATGCACATCTTGGGGAACAGGGGGACCTTGTTGGTTTGGCATGCCTGTGGATTGGCCATTGTTGCGAAGTAGCTGTAACCGTGCTTTGATGTGGATGTTAGAAGGGTCAAGGTCAGCTGCACGTTGGTAGGCGTCGAGCGCATCCGCCGTTTGATTGTTGCACGATTCGTACTGTCAAACCGTAAGTACCGTTTTAATCATCAGGTGTTTCCAGCAAACTTACCAAAGTCCCAAGATCGTACCAGACTTCGGAGATGTAGGGATTCAAACGGATTGCTCGGGAGTATGCGTCGAGGGCGTCCCGGTACTGGTTGATCTGGTAATATAGAACGCCGATCGAACACCAGAATGTAGGGTTCCGACCGTCTCGGTACACTGCTTGCTGATACGCCTCATAGGCCTTCGAATACTTTTGCTGGGACATGTAGCATCTACCAAGGAGGTACCAGCTTTGTGCATCAGAGTTGTCTGAAACGGAGAAGAATCAGCAGACTGATCTAGAGGCTTGGGCGACCGTACTTACCTGAGCTGACAGATTTTTCCAAATACTCGATAGCGTGCTCCTGGCTGCTGAACGCGGTGCTTTGTTGGTGATGCAGCCACCCGAGCTGCTGTAAGACTTTCGCGTGATTGGGGTCCCGGTCGAGAACCCGTCGGTAGGCAGCTTTCGCGGAGTCATACTGAAAAGGCGGTGTCAACTAACGTCAAACGAAGAAGATACCAGGCTACTGACATCTTTCTGCTGCTCATGGACGTGGCCGATCTGAAACCAAATATCTTCTTCTGTCAGAGGTCTGGGCGGATTTGTAACAATGTATTTGAAGCACTGGAACAACTCTTAGCAACTATGAGAACCATAGCGGAGGTTGGCTTATACCTCTAAACTTTGATTGTACTTTTGCTGCTGTTTGTAGATTATCCCAAGACGGAAATATATTTCGTTCGCCTTTTCAAAGTCGGGTTGCATCCGCATTACCTGGGAGAAGGCCTCCTCGGCATGCTCAAGAGATCCGTAGCGATCGTAAAGAATACCGATACCATACCAGAGTTTCGGTTCCTGCCATCAACACTTTAGCCAATGCAGATATAGGGATGAGGTGAAAACGGACCTTCGGATCTCGTAGGTGATACAGCGCTTGCTGATAGGCAGCATAGGCTTGTTGGAGATCTTCCATCATAAGGAAGCAATGACCTTCGCGTCGTATCAGCCAATTGTTCCAGATAGACCGAAACCATGTATTTACCCAGACTGCCCCAAACTTCGCCATTACTCGAATCGAGTTTCAGTATGGCTTGCAGAAATTCGACGGCTCTCGGGAAGTTCTCTTTGGTCCTAAGTATGCAGGATATAGCGTTCATTGCTTGTATGGATTGCATGTTGTGTCGTAAGGCTTGTTCGTAGGCCATCACGGCGTCGTCGAGGTTGCCCATCAGTTCGGTCGCACTGCCTGAGATTCTGTTAGATCGTCATGGTTCGAGCCTGTCTGACATCCCTCGTAACAGACCTATGCCCAGCCAGACTGCTTCATTAAGGGAGGCCAGGTGCGCCGGGGTAATCTTATGGTGTGCTTGCATCGGCATATGTCCATTGACCTGGTGATGGCCGCCCTGGGGACCATGATGAAGGTGTAGCCCTCCAGGCGGTGATGGTTGTGGATGATGACTGGCCATCTTTTCAGGCAGATGCGGGAAGGCAGAGGGAAAACCTCAACAGCACTGGAGGACAACCGCAGGATTCAGAGCGTGACCACGATAGATAGCGATGTCCCAAACTCGCTGACGTTATGTAAGCGAAGGATTAGCCTTGATTCGTTGAGCTGCACTACGCTTGGGCCAACATGCCCAATCGTCGTTTTCGTTGCGAAGAAATGGGCGAAATCCGAATCAGTCAACTGGGTAGACTCAGCACGATTATTGCGATGAAGGGGAGGTTTGGACGACGGGACTACAATAATGACAATAATGATTAGGTGAGTTTCGCACCCGTGCTAATTCTGGGGGAGAGAGACCTTCCCCCCCCCTGTTTGATGGCGTATCCAGGCGGGCAGAGAAACAACCCTGTGGCACACTGCATGCTGCTGCAGCCAAGAGGGCACTAAGTCCGAACAACTGCCAGCCACTTGCGCTGACAGATCTCCCTTTGCCCCCCCCCCCAAACTTCCATTCTGTCCGAAACAAGTTCGGTCACGTGTGATATCCTCCTTCCGCAATCTTCCAATCCATCTGCTGCTACGCAATACAGTACGGAAGTACTCCGTACTCCGTACCTTAAAGGGAACTTGCCCAACTCGGCAACTCGGCTACTCAGCCTTATACCTCGGAGCACACACGCTTTTCAATTCCAGCTCGTGGGGACTCCGTCCTGATCCGCTCAACGCGAGAGAGAGCTCCTGTACTTATAGGCTTATACTGTCGCAGGCACTTTCCGATAGCCTGATGCCGCTAGCCGTCCGTTGCTCTGCTGGAGCAGCGGCGCATATGTGCACAGTGGATTCGGTGGCGCTGGGTATGTGCTTCGCTTATTCCGTACTTGTAGTCTTGTACGACAGCGTACAGAGCATTTCTCGTAAGGATCACCGGTCGAGGAAGGGGGGGGGGTGACCCAGCGGGCGGAAAATCAACGACTACCCTAAGAGCCGAAAAGGGCCGCTGGAATACAGGCTAAGGCACAAAGATAAAGTATATGCGACATTGTCACTGCTCGGAAGCATTCGTGGCATTGCCCTCATACTGTGGGTCTCGCTACTACCTAAGGTAGGTTCTAGGGACTCTGTGCAGGAGGCTACGGCAGACATGCGCTTGCGTCTCTCGATCGGAATGACTTCATGGGGCCGTTGGGCATCATGGAGAGACCATTCGACACGAATCCGAATGTGGCTACGGAGGGAGGTAAGGTACTTAACGTGCCTACCACGATCATGCTCCGAATAAGTCACTGCCTACTCCGTCAGGTTGCACCGATGGGAAAAGGTGGGATCGGATCCCGCAAGATTTGAAGCGCCGTGGCCCGCCAAATTGGAGGAACCGCTAGGTCCAAGCACACCACAATTCACAAACGAGCCTCGACCGGCCTTGCCGGGCGTGGCTGGTGTGGGGATGGATCAAACCACACGTGCCCCCTCGGCCACATTCTTTCAAAGTACAACTCCCCCTCGACAGATGAGACAATAAGAATTATTCCGTATGCTTTCTGTGTCGCAACCGATGCGGATAAAGGTCTTCTCCTGGACTTGCCACGTGGGCTGGACAATACAGGAAAGATTGTCTTTCGCCCTGACATGGCTGTGAGACCAGTCTCAACATTTCCTCCGTCACTGCATAGAACTACCTATATTGTGACTTACGGACCCAGAGATGCCTAATCACCAAGAGTATGGTCTGAAGTGTTTCATGTTTCATGTCTCATGGATCTGAGCCGCATGTTTGTTGCTGATACTTTGACGTTCTTGTATGTGGTGTTGGCAAATACTCGGGCGTGTCGGGGTGGGAATCCTTCGTGGATTTGGACGTTGAGTTGGCAGGGCCCGCCTCCGATTTCCGGATCAAGGACGACACTGACTCCGGTTGGAACAGAGACATTACATCTTTCGGATACTTTCCACAACGAGTCTTCATCCTGAGCTCAGTCGTGTGCGTATAAAGTCGATGATCTCTTCTGTAATTCCTGGCATAATCACGATTCAATACCGCTTTCATGTACCTCTTCAAAACACTATGTGAACATGAATCCGGCGAACTTTAGTACTTGGCTTTTTGTGTTCTGAGAACTCACCTGTCCTTACTGCCACGATTCCACATTTCTATCGTTATGTTGGAAAACTTGGTGTAATGATAAACGTCGGTAACGTCGGTTTAACGCTCAAGAGTCAGTGTACTAAAGGAAGATAACAAGTTAACGTAACGGCTGAGAAATCTACTAATTGATCCGCTGCTGAAGCATTTCACGTCCTTTCAACTAGGTAGATCGTCTATATTAAAACCCACCATAGTGTACGGAATAGCCAGACTTTTAACTAGATAGCTATTTGAGATAAAAGAAGGTTCGAAATCATGCAACGATGATATCCCGGGTCCCTCGGTTGCCCTGCAAGGCGGAAATCTCGCTAAAATCACGCTAACTAATCCGCACACAACTATACCAGAGATTTGTACAGCCCGAGGAACCAAATCACTGCAACTTTGATACCATCAGCCATGTCGCACCGTAAATTCGAGGGTACGTGTCCAAAATACCAATTACTATAAGGGAAGAAGGATTGCTGATGTGTAAACAGCACCCCGCCATGGGTCACTGGCGTTTCTACCTCGAAAGCGGGCAAGCAGACATAGGGGAAAGGTGTGTGGCTGGCTCGTTACTACCAATACCAAGCTAATGATCTTCTACAGGTCAAGAGCTTTCCCAAAGATAATCCCAAGGAGCCTGTCCATCTTACCGCTGCCATGGGATATAAAGCTGGAATGACCACAATTGTCCGTGATTTGGATCGACCAGGAGCCAAAATGCACAAGAAAGAGGTTGTCGAAGCTGTTACGGTCATTGAAACACCGCCCGTACGGTTCGCCCACTTCCGATCTAGCTCACTATGCTGATATCTGTCTTTAGATGATTGTTGTTGGTCTTGTTGGCTATATTGAGACTCCACGCGGCCTTCGATCACTCACCACTGTCTGGGCCGAACATCTCAGTGATGAAGTTAAGCGTCGCTTTTACAAAAACTGGTACAAGTCAAAGAAGAAGGCTTTCACCAAATACGCCAAGAAACACGCCGAGGACTCTGGCAAACCAATCAACCGTGAGCTCGAGCGTATTAAAAAATACTGCACTGTCGTCCGTGTTCTCGCGCACACTCAGATTCGCAAGACACCCCTCAAGCAGAAGAAGGCGCATTTGATGGAAATCCAGGTCAACGGTGGCAGTGTTCCAGACAAAGTCGACTTTGGCAAAGGTCTTTTCGAGAAGCCGGTGGAGATCAACTCTATCTTCGAAAAGGACGAGATGATCGATTGCATCGCGGTTACGAAAGGCCACGGTTTCACTGGTGTTACGAGCAGATGGGGTACTAAGAAGCTACCAAGGAAGACGCACAAAGGTCTTCGTAAGGTTGCTTGTATTGGCGCATGGCATCCTTCCCACGTTCAATGGACGGTTGGTCGCGCTGGTCAAGACGGGTACCACCATCGAACTTCAGTCAACCACAAGGTGTACCGTATTGGGAGCGGTGTAGCAGAAGACAACGCCTCAACTGAGTTCGATGTTTCAAAGAAACAGATCACCCCGTAAGCAGTCAGTTCCATTACATTCATGATTATAGCTAATGGACATCTAGCATGGGTGGCTTTGTTCGTTATGGAGAGGTGAAGAACGACTTCGTGCTACTGAAGGGCTGTGTTCCAGGAGTCAAGAAGCGAATCATGACCCTTCGTAAATCAATGTTCGTACACACGAGCCGGAAAGCTTTGGAGAAGGTGGACTTGAAATGGATTGACACGTCGTCTAAATTCGGGCATGGAGCCTACCAGACGCCGGCGGAGAAGAAGCAGTACCTGGGTACATTGAAGAAGGATCTTGCTACTGCTGCTTGATCTGGTTGTTTTCGTAATGAGCGATAGGGGCTTAGGTAGTTATCTTATGACCAGGGAAGATCTGCCAATCTCTAGCACTTATGAACACTAGAGTAGCCTTCTAAGCTCCAACATCATTCGTACATACCTCATTTTAGACATGAAGAAATCAAATTGTGTTGGCGCCCTGCGGACAGTCGCTGCGGCTACGCCCAGGGTCCAGGCTGATCACTGCGTCATAAGCTCCAGTAGGTCAAGCCAATGGACAGGTTTAAATGCGGCAGCGCAATGTGAGCAGAGGAAGACATTCTTCAGTCGATATTAACAATTAGTAAAGCTGTCCGAAAGGATCAAGCGGGACAAATTCGCTTTATTCATAAACCTCCACCTCAAGCCATGTCTTCAGACAACGCCTATAGTAATTTCCTGGATAAAGCAAATCAAGATACTGGCGCTAGCAAAGCTTCAGCACTGGCGAAAACTGCAAATACCAAAGCCGTGGATACTGATGTACCTATGACGCTTAAGGCTGTCGAGCAGTACTACACATCTGAAGCCGACGAGCCATTCGAGCCTGTCAGCTTGAAGTGGGATGGCAGGAACATGCCTTCAGAAAGTATCAGCCCTCAAATCCTCCTCCGTTTATACTATTCAAAGAAGCATCGCTAACGTCACATTTGCATAGACGAGTTCAAAGATCTAATTGGCCACGGCTCCGATGTCTCTACTCTGAGCCCGCAAGAGTTCGATCCAAATGGGGACTATAAGGAAGTGCTTCAGGCGGTAGAGAAAGCGGGCGACGGCAGAGCTAGGATATATCGGTTAGATCAGGGTAGGTCAAGAGCGGAGTATTACATTGTGGGGTTTGATCAGAAGGGCAAAAGGGTGGTAGGAATGAAGGCAAAGGCGGTGGAGAGCTGAGGTGTAGCACACGGAAAGGAGGGCATAATTCAATGCTTTCATGATACTGGGAAAGGTATATCACAGTAGTCAGGGATATCAATCTGGGTCAGGCGAGCTTGGTAGGAACAGCCGTTAAGGTGACTGTTTTCCTGCAGTGCTCTGTCCATCTGATCGTTCTGACTAGGAACGCCCAATGGGAGAAGCACAGCAGTGATGTTCATAGCACGAAAGCCTCAGTATCACCCAGCTTCTGTAGACAAAGATCCTGAGACCTGTTGGATGTCTCGGTTGTCTGTGATATAGGCTATCGGGCACTTGGGAAAGGTGAGATAGTGGCAGAGGCAAGCGTCTGCATACTTCGGCGAATTGCAGAAGTTGGGTAAATCTCGCAACGCTGTTAGGAACGACGGTTGACTTTATCAACAACTGAAAGTGCGGTCAACAGTGAAAGTCTTGGGGTACCTAGATTGCGTAGACAAAGAATCTATTTTTACTACATAAGGTACAGTGTACTGGTTTGTGGCGGATCCTCCAATTACCTGGAATTTTAGGGGGGATCGCCCGCTTAGTCATTAAATCGAGACAGGGGTCTTGAAGCGTTTTTGGATTCGTAGCACAGCCAACATGTACTGTGGTAAACCATTGTACTCCGTACCTTTTATCGACATGAACAGGCCATCAATCGTTCTTCTGGTCCCATCTAGACGGTCTCTTTAACGATAGCGACTCCTGACGGTCTTTTCGCTTTCCTCTGTGTCCCTGCCGTGGAACTCTCGACGAAATTAGACGTTTTCGTTTTCACTTAGGAGACGCATTTGACCATAGATCGCACTCTTTTAATAGCAACAACACACAACACAAACCCAACTTAGGGCTCACCACGCGCAAAGAGATCCAGAACACCAGTTGGGGATTGGTTGACAGCTTTCGGTCAAGGTGCCGGTCGTAGGAGAGAAGGCTGGCCCGGCTCCTGCTTTCTCGTCACGATTCACCCCGAATACGCACCTAAATCGGAACTTCAAGCTCTACTTTATAGAGGCAACATCGCTCACTTTGTAGATTTCCTTTCGAAGGACGAGAAGTCGCTCGTTTCTCAACATGTCCTCATCAGATTCCTCACCTCCTCGAAATCCTCCACATATTAGGCTAAACTCTGGTCAAGACGATCTCATTAGCAATGAGTCCTCAAACAACCGGCCAATAGGACCATCAAGGCAGCCTTCGTCGAGATCGTTAATCCCTCAAAGACCGCCGACTGCGCCTCCAATCCGACAAAATCCTTCACTGCATCGGCTGTATAGCAACGGTGCGGCCGAGTCAGCAACTTCGCTTCTTCCTCCATCAAGGTCAAGGACGCATCGGTTCCGAGACGAAGACTCGGTTCCAGGTTCACCAGTGGATGGCTCATCAAGAAGGACCAGCTGGAGCTCAGACGGACGGGATAGTAGGATCTATGGCGTAAATCCCTTTGACGATTCTCGGGCGCCCTCAAGAGCAGGGAGTGACGATGAAAATGTCAATACACAAACAGTGTCAGAAAAGTACAACATCCTACCTTCTGCAGGGCTTCTACTATTTCCAGAAGATGTCGAAAAAGATGACTGGTTGCACAACCCTGATCCAAACGAGAAAGAGAAAAGGGAATGCGACATATTCAGCAGGAGAGGCATTGTCAACCTAGGAGGTCTTGGGCTCTTGACTCTTGGAATTCTAATTCTATTCATTGGCTACCCGGTATTGTATGGTTTTCCAAGCTCTGTTCAACATTATCAGCCCGAATTTACTTTTCCCAAGCGCAAACAGATGTGGCTAACGCTTTCCCTAGTACATCCGTACAAAAGTACACCAACCCACCTGATCCTTGCAGAACGGACCCAAACTGCATAAATGTCGGCAAAATACCTCTGCTTAAGAACATAAGAACGACTCTGGTGGACCCGGACACACCTAAATCAGCTTTGACCAAGAAAGCATCCGATGGTTCAACGCTGAACCTTGTCGTATGCCACCTTCCATCCACTGAATAATATGGGCTAATGTCCGCACAGTTCTCAGATGAGTTCAATAAGGACGGCCGAACTTTTTATCCTGGAGATGATCCATATTTTACAGCAGTGGATCTATGGTATGGAGTGACACAGGACATGGAAGTAGGTTATGACTTCCAAATCTCGTCTTCGCAGCAGGCTTACAAGACACAAGTGGTACGATCCGGATGCCATCTCAACAAAGAACGGGGTACTCGAGCTTCGCTTCGATGCATTCAAGAATCATGGGCTAAACTATCGCTCGGGCATGTTACAATCTTGGAACCAGTTGTGCTTTACGGGTGGTATCCTGGAGGCTTCGATATCATTGCCTGGGAAGGGCGACGTTTCTGGGTTTTGGCCCGGATTTTGGGCTATGGGCAATCTGGGAAGACCTGGTTATGCCTCCACCACAGATGGGATGTGGCCATACAGTTATGACGATATATGCGACGCGGGGATCACGGCCAATCAGAGTCAGACGGATGGTTTAAGTTATCTTCCAGGTATGCGACTGCCAGCATGTACTTGCAAAAGCGAGGATCATCCCACGCCTGGGAAATCGCGCTCGGCCCCGGAAATCGATGTGATAGAAGCCAGTTCCTCAGCGTTGGGGCCACCAGGAGCAAGCACTATGAATGGGGTAGTTTCACAGAGTTGTCAGCTTGCTCCGTTTGATATCTGGTATCAGGCAAATACAGGTACGCTCAACCGAAGACTTGATTATTACAAGTCAAAGGCCGGTTGTACTAATATTAGTATAGACTTCATCGAGGTGTATGACCCATCCATCACGCTCTTAAATTCCTATCAAGGAGGGCCTTTCCAACAAGCCTTATCCGGGTTGACAAACCTAAACAACGACTGGTACGATGGTAAGAATTACCAAACGTACAGCTTCCATAACACTCCTGGCAAAACGGGAAACATCGTTTGGTCTGTAGGTGATCAGACAACCTGGAAGCTTGATGCTCGATCTATTGGACCGAATGGCAACGTTGGACAGAGGATCATTCCGCAGGAGCCAATGGCTATGGTCATGAACTTTGGGATGTCTACTGGTTTTGCTCCGGTCGATCTCATTGATCTCGCACCTTCAATGCCGGCAACTATGCGATTTGACTATGTCCGCATCTACCAAGACCCCAGTGTCCAAAGTATTACCTGCGATCCTTCTGGAATGGAGACTACTTCATATATCGCAAAACATATGGAAGCTTACACTAATCCAAACAAAACCCATTGGTAAAGTAATGTGTTCGTTTGTAATTTGCCCATGCTAATTCAATGATACAGGTCCCAAGTGTCGAAGTCCTGGCCAAAGAACACGCTTGTCAACGGTTGCTCAGCATAAAACGTTTAAGAACTAATGTTTCGACTCTGCGAACTTCACACACTACTTCGATTAGCAGAAACCCCGTGCCCCTTGTTCAGCGGAGCAAGGCCATCCTCTTCATCAACATCTCCTCCCACATCCCATCACCCACGCTCTCGTCATTGTCCGCGAAACGATACGATATAAATACGGCTCTCTAATCTACTTCCCGTCCATGCCTCGAAGGCTTTTTATTGGTTTGCATAAGCGCTCCCAACTGCTGTGTATAACACTTTTATTCCAACATTTGCATCGGAGTTGTTTGATATTGGGTGGCATCATTGGCGAGCAAGTTGTGCCGTCTACTATGTTGGCGTTTGTCTTCCCCTTTACGATCAGCTGCCCAAGACCCAACTATAGATAAAACATGGGCACTGGTTTTGGCGCTTTGTGCTATGTCAGGCATGGTTAGAGCTTTGACAACACATACGCGCTCTTGTACTCGTATTACAGTCGCTAGCCTTCTTGAAAGTGGTTCAATGAAGGATTCAATATTGGAAGTGGTTCAAACTGTCAATCGTGGATCCTTTGACCATGATAGACATTTACTGCCTGATGCTTTCCGCTGACAAAAGTTGTACACTACAATGCTCTCTTCTGTTCAATGTCTCTGAGCGTCTACCATCCTGGGTATCTTTCCCATTTCAAAACACCTTTCCGCTGATGCACCACTGTTCCTTCGACCTTGTTATTCCTCCAACCTCACTCTATCCCTGAACCCACCACCCGTAGAACCATTCCCACTCTCGCCTCCACCCTCCTTCTCCCCTCCCCTATACCTCCACCCCAAACCCAACCAGTCAACCCCCCACCCTCCAAACCCCAACCGCCAAATTCGCCAACACCCCCGTCGCAACCGCAACCCGCCGCCTCCGGCTCCAAACCCCCTCCTCCCTCATCAACCACACCGCCCCGCCCACCGCCCAGAAAAACCCCAGCACGTTGCCCCACAGCATATCTTCCAGCGCCCCGCCCTCGCCTTCCTCTTCCCCGCCTCCCATGTCTGCCCCCCCACCACCACCACCACCCCCACCGGCATCCAGCCAGCGTTCTTCGAGGGCGCGCATCGACGTCGGCGAGGGCATCGTGTCGGGCGTGTGCACGTGCGCTTGCAGCGCGAGGAATTGGGAGCGCAGGCTGGCGATTTCGGCGGGGGCGAGGCCCGCGGAGAGGAGCCGGTCGAAGCCTTGCGGGGGCGGGTCCGCCATGTCGTCCCTGCGGCGCAATGCCGCTCCTCCATGGTCCTGGCCCTCTGCGCTGGCAGCTAGACCCGCGCGTGCGGCATCCGCGGCGTCGCGCTCGGCGGCGAGCGCGGCGGCGGGGAGCGCGCCCTCGCCGATGGAGCAGTGCACGTAGATTGGGTCTTGCGGGCTGGCTTTTTGCTTGCCGTTGCCGTTGCCGGGTCCTGCTTCTGCTTGTGCTTGTGCGTGGTTGGGGGGGAGGCGGAGGGATGTGGCGAGGGGGGTGGTGGGGGGGAGGAGGGCGCCGCGGGAGATTAGCCGGAGGGGGCGGGAGGAGAGGGTGGGGGGGAGGTGGGGGCGGATGTGGGTGTGGAGGAGGGAGAGGGGGGTTGTGGAGGGGGAGGGGGAGAGGGGGAGGTCGGGGAGGGAGGAGTAGGTGAAGCGGATTATTAGGGGGAGGGTGGACATTTCGTTGTTTGGGGGATGGTCTTGCTTGGGTGGTGGGGTTTTGGGGGGGTTTGGGTGGGGGGCCGCCGGGCGGTCATCAAACGTTCGAACGCCTAATCGAGCCCATGTACAGCAACCTTCTTTACTCAATGCTAGAGGAAGGCTTGTTTTCTAAATACGAATCCGCAAGTCATTCATATCATCTACAGCATAGGTACAGTCTTATCTCAATCCGTTCAGCGCCGGTGCTAGGACTATGTTTTAGCACCCCTCCTCACATCATATGTCCCGTGCAAAGCGGCGTTCCTCATATGCCATTACCGCTTTTAGATAAACCGGACCGTCGAAATCTCTGATTCATCAGTATGACGTCGATGACGAGTTCGCCGGCGAGCGAACTGGATCAACGGAAGCTCTACGAGTAGGAGTGTTAAAAAACGCTTTTTCGCTTGCGGCTTTGCTTTGGCTTTTGTGAGTATCCTTCAGGGAAAATCAGATCGGCATCAGGGTCCCCAGAGTCTATGGCGCCCTGTGCAACGCGGCCAAACACTTGCTGTGGTGTTTTCAAGTTCGCGATCTGGTTGTGGACATCATAAATCTCCTCCGGCGAAAGCGGTATGAATCTGGCGTCCCGGATGATCTGGCCCATCACAGGATCGTCGAGAAGACTTCGCTCGGCTTGTTGATGCTCTTGTGTGTTCATGCCTTTCCTCCGCTTTAGCATCTTGTCCTCGAGCGTGTCTTCAAGAACCAGAGTCTCAACATAGACTGGCCGTGTTTGCCCAATTCGGTGTGCACGCTTGATGGCTTGCGCTTCAACGTTGGGCTGCCATACTGGATTAACAAAGAAGACTCGAGAGGCGCTGGCTAGGTGTAAGCCATGAGCTGCTTGATGGATATTCATTAGCATAACTCGGAATGTTTCCGTGGTATTGAATGTGGTAACGTATGCATTCAAGCGGATGACCGGTAGTGTTCCTGTATAAATTAGGTATCGAATATTGAGAAGCTCGAAGGCTTGCGCAATGTAGTACGCAATGTGGTCTCCCTCGTAGAAGATTAGAATCTTCTCGTCCTGTTGGAGTTCGATGACTCTATCTAGGAGATAGGTCAGCTTGGCAGACGCGGTTCCTGATAACCTGGTCTTTGCCAGAATGGAGTCCGAAGGTATCATAGCGATCGGATCGCTCTTCAACGACGATTTCAGGGCGGATTTCAGACCCGTGGGTTTACTATTGTAACTACTATTGTCCATATGGCTGGGTTCCTGAAATCCGTTGCCTTTACCCATGTTGGCAATTGCTCTAGCTTTTGATATCGTTGACTTTTCCTTCAATTCAGGATGTCCAACAAGGCTTGAATGTAAGGGCCCTCGAGCTTTTGCCTTACTTGGAGACGTCTTTGCTTTCATATTACTCGCATCTTCCCTCTGCACACTCGCTGCTTTCTGTACATTTTGCCATGCCCTTTCCATAACAGAAAATCCCAGTTGAGCAAGACCATCTGCAGGATTGGATGCGTACAACTTTGAATTTACATGGTCTTGTGCTCGAGAAAATTGCGTGGTTCCAACCAAGAGCGTTTGGTTCTCGGTCTGACGAGGCACAAGCGACCAAGCATTCTGGGCTTCTAAAGGAAAATCTTCGATGAAAATTCCAATTTCCTGGAGTTTGGCAAATGCAGTCCATGATGGTGATTCTAATGCTCTGACTCCCATGGCCATGGCATGTTCTAGTAAGACGCGATCGTTGTCCCTGTGTATTGATTCGGGACGCTTGTTGTCCTTGAGATATTCATGGCAGACATCCAGAGTCTGTATGACATCCTCTGGCGAAAACCCTGTCCAGAAGAACCCAGACTGCCGTAGGTTTGTGATGAGCTGGTTGAGTTGCCCCCGATTCTTAGAATGGAACATGTAATCCTCGTCAACGCGCTCCGAAGTTACGGCGTTCGCAGTGAGGGTCAGAACAAAGAGATTAATGCTGAGTTTGTCGTGCCAGCTCGGTTTCAAGTACACGACAAGGTTGTGTAAAGGGGGCAATCGGATGTCAGCTTCAACGTCTTGTATCTGATGGCGTACGACAAGACTTTGTAGGATAGCTTTCAAAGAACGAACTTTTCTTCGACCGTCTTTAGAAGGCATAACATACTTCTGCCATGATGCTGGGTCTTTCCCTGCTTTCGAGTTGGCCCATGGCCTTAGATTGAGAAAATTAACGACAATACGACCCAGTTTCTCGAGATCCTTTACTTCCTGCAATCGCGCGTTTTCCCTGCGACGGATATCTAATAGTATCCGGTTCGTCAGCTGTTCGTTTTCCTGGCCCTCGTTAAATGTCTCTTGGGCAGCTAGACCGATTTCGACACCAAACAATCCTGAAGCTGGCGTTCCACTAACCACCCATCTTCGCTCGACATGGATATTTTGCAAAGCCCAAAGGGCGTCGGTTTTTCCTCCCGACGAAGCAAAATCGTGTCCTTCATCCACTACGATCCGGAGAAAATGGAGGTCCTTCAGTGGTGAGCGATATATAGTCCGCGCCGAACAATGACAGCCATAATTGTACGGACAGGTACAATGTGTATCAACCTCCGAAGATCTTCGTATGACATCATGGGTAGCCATTTCGCGCTCAAAACGCTGTTTGGTCATAACAATAATGTCGTAGGGCAGAAGATCGCGCACACTAGGCATTGCAGGATCTTGGCTGTTAAGATAGAGTACCTTCAGCGATTCTTCTTCAAAGTGTAGTTCAATTTCAGTCTTCCATTGCATCAACAAATTTGGCGGTACTATAACCAATGTAGCAGAGCACAGCAGTATAAGTCGGACCTCTGGTGTTGAGTATGCCCCATGCCTACATCTGGTTTCTGGGCCGGGTACGATGTAAGAGCTAATGTTATCTTCCAGCAGTGCTAGACAAGCCTCATGATACTCTCCTGAGCTGCCGAGTTCTTGAAAGTAAGTTCTCCACGGTATCCGCGCACGAGCTACTGCAGAGGCTGCCATCTGCATCAGCGTTCCTACTTCTCGACGAACTGGATGGAGTCCTATAGAGAACTCAGGTGGGATTTGTGGCCAATGTCCTTTCGTTGCCAGTATTGCTGTGAGACATATCAAGGTCTTACCTAATCCCATGGTCTTTGAGGATATTATGATATTAGTTATGACTTCCGACCTTCTAGAAGAAGTCCATACCTCTGCAAGAATACCGCCTCTTGATTCCTCGTATAACCGTTGCTCGCGCAGTAATATTCCAGTCATTTCGTCGTAATAGAAAGTACGCCCCGCGGGATTCTTGAACGGTTCAAAGCGTGGATCCAAGGTTCGTGCCGGTTCAACTTCCCTTCTTATCATCATAGCCGCGCTACGTCTTTGATAAGGGTAAAGTTTTGTCTTAAGACCACGCATGAGAGGGGCATTTCCGAGCAACGACTCCATAGCGTCTTTGGCAAAAGAACAAGATACATCTGGGATTAGAGGCGATGGAGATGAGAGCGTGTTGAAGAGATAGAAAAGTGAGTCGTCATTGGCCGGCTCAGCCCGATACTGCTCAATAGGCTGGTTCCTAGGTTTTCGGCCATCCCAAGACTCAGAAGATATATCAAGGTGCTCAAATAGTACCATTAGGCGTTTCCTGAAAGCTTGATCATCTCTGTGAATAAACCTTCTCCCTACGTCGTCTGGCAGAACGTATATCCTAATAACAATCAACTGCTCCTGAATTTGATGGCGGCCAACAAACATTCGGATCCACCCATGTTGTATTAGGCGAAGTATTTGGAAGTTTGAAAGGTCGTGCTGCTTAGGGAAGATATTCTGATGGAGCAGCGCCTGTATATGATAGTTGTTTGAATCGTTCTGCTTGTTGGGTACATCTGAGTAAGCCGATATCTCTGTCCAGTCATCGTAAGGCCAGCGATCGGTGGCGTCTAGCGAAGTCGTTATGCTTCCTAATGAAATGTAGTTGCTGAGGTCGCCAAGAATGCTTTCTTTAGCCGCGGAAGCACGTTCGTGCTTTGGGAGTACAGGGAAGCGGCTGGCATCGTGAGAAAAATCGTCACTAGGGTTCGAATTATGAGGTGGAATATCACTCGAAGCCTTAAAAACAGGAGTGGTGAAACCTCGCCGGCTGAATCGTGGCGGCGGAAACTCATGAGCCGAGATTTGCATAGCGTCTGGTGCCTATATTGAATATCAGCACATAGGCATAAAAGAAGAGACAGCAGCATCGGATAGAGACAGTGCCCGGACCCTCGCCGTTGGGCTCTTGACTATCATATAGGAATATAAATAATGTAGCAATGACCGGTGTTTTCGTGATAACACCCTCAAGAAAGATCGAGTAGTTAGGGAGAGATGACTACCTCTTCAAAGATTCCTGACTGTCCCGCTCTGACTCTAGACTGTCTTGAGTCGTCGGAAGCTTCCATATTATCACTCTGCTTGTAGAGTTCGGCTTCAAGATATTATGTGGAAGCAAAGGAATGCCAAGGCAATACATGCACACACGCAAAACAAACTTCAGATACATTGTGGGGTGCACAGACCGACCTGCGCCAGCGCTCAAAGCCACGGAGTAGAGAAAGTATATCATAGCTGACTCTCTACCGGATCAGAATTTTACGAAAGTATAGAACGCGGATGGACAAACAAGATTGGATACCTACAGCATTGCTAAGTTGGTTGTCCACAGTGGCACATATTACACTACCACTTAATTCCCTGATATTGCAAACGGTCCGACAACATGCATTGGAGGCCTGTTCCTCCCAAAGGAGAGTTAGGGTTTTGAGCCTGGCGCTTAGCTATCGCTTGTCGCGGCTAAAGCCCTATATCCAAGCTCTCACTGTGATCCCTGTCGATGTTGCTACCATCTCTGTGCTGTACAGGCTAGATCATAATAGTGAAGCCCCTGAGGAGTGCATCTCTTCTTTTCCCGGGCTTAACTGGATGAACAATCTCGTCAGGTCCGGCAAAGCACATACAAGCAGGTGGCATTGGTCAGCTCTAAGCCTCAGACTTAGTTCTAAGGACCAGAATGACTGCAAGCCACGCACTATCTTACTTTTGAAAATAAACCCATACAAGATAAACACAGAATGTAACGCGGTTATGCGAAGCCAGATTCCAATCCTAAGACACTTCAGAATACTCAGATCAATATAAAATTCATAAGGCGGATTGCAGTCAATTTCTCCATCTGAGTTTGTATTTAGGGCCTTCGTAACAGCCGGGGAGCTCTGTAGCAGGTTATGCCGCCAAAGAAGTGCTGGGAACGATATTTGCAGCACATCATCTGGAAGCCATTTGTGATTTTTACATATTTATGTAAACGTATAGCAATATAGGTTTACTCATAAGATCTCATGTCTTGGGGAGTTGTTTGCAGTTACTACCAAATAATATTCATCTATGCGAACGCGCAATTAACTAGTCCTGCCTCTGCATCAATCTGATAGATGACCAAACCTCAGTACTTGAGCCTCAGCCAAAAAGACGGAACATCTTAAAGAACATCACTTCGGTGTCAACACCCTCCCCCTTGATATCCACGCTAGTGCCAAATAGCTGCTGTGCAGTTGTAGTTTGCTGCACGAGCACCGAGTAAATTACATAGGGACCTGCGCTGCCAATAACTGAGAGCGTGGCCGTGTTAGAACGGTCCATTCTTGGAGCTAACGTCCCAGATTGCGGAACTGGAATGGCGAATGTTGCTGTGAGGGTTTTTGGGGGCGAAGTTGTCAAGACCTAAATGGGTTGTTGATGAGGTGAACATCATTCAAAACGCACGAGTTGACTCACAGCAGCAGTGATGTTGAAGGTCCAGTGCGTAGCAATCGGTGAGGGGGAGAAAATAGCTGGGGGCGATATCGACGATAGCCCAGGCATGACAAAAATAGAGTCTTGCAATCGAAAGTCTTGGCCGGCGACTGTAATGCCTGAGATACCTAGGTATGGTTGCAGGAAAGTTGACAGTGAAAGAATAGAAGCGGGTTGGGCCGAAGATACTGGTTCCGATGTCTGTTGTCGGGTCCGAACTTGCAATTGCATGACCTGCAGAGCCGTGACCGGATCGACTTTTTACGGAAATACTAAATAAAACTGTCAGTACGTTGAAATGTTATTTCTGAAGCAGTCGCAATTCTGTGGGCCTGGATATTGATCCTTCTGGGAGTCCCTTAGCGGAAATAACCTATGAAAGACTTTGTGGAAATCTTGGAGAGGATGATGTTATCGCTAAACAAAAGACTGCAACAGAAAACATAACCGATTGTGACTTCTTCACTTCAAAGTATGGAACGATATTGGTGGCGACCGGCTAAAGTCGTAAATCTATCAAGATACGAAGGTCTTTGGAGTTGTAGGGTATGATCTTGGAGACGCAGAATCGCGCCTTCGATAACAGTCAGACTTACCTCAAGGTGCTTGGTGCCTTCTCAAATGCTGCTTTCGCAAGGTACTATTCGTGATCAGACATTTGAATCTAGTCCCAGTTTGAGGGGCCACGAACTCTGAAAGACCCGGAAAAGCTCATGTTTCCTGTCCAGTCCAAGTTTAGCGACACGTTGACAAGCCTCAACTGTGCAGGTTCGATCACAGGGGTTAAAGATACCCCTTTGGGAACAGTCTTTGAACAATGTTAGCGCAATGTACGAATTCTGGAGCTCTGACATTACGAACATCAAGCATACGGGCAAAAAGAGTTGAGCAGCTCGACGAAAAGTGGTCCGCTGACTGGGCAAGCCTAAGGACTCATTTAGGCTTAGGTCTCTAGTTGCATATATGATGTGCGTGAAACATACGTTTTCACAGTCGCATTGGAATCCGAGAGATAAAGTCGAAGATCTGATTGAACTGTCTTGTTGGCAGTTGTGACGAGGGCACCGCCCTTTCTCCCAGTCCCGGTCAAGTATTCTTGAACTCTTTTTGAAGTTAGTGTTGTAGACTTGTGGGATTGAAATATACGAACACATCGACATCAAAGACTGAAGTAGTGGCATCAAACGGAGACCGGCCGCCTGAATTGTTAGGACCGATAGCGTCCGCGGTTACTGCGATTGATGTTAGTCATTTTGGGTTGAAGAAGAACGCATACAGTGTTTTCTGATATATTAGTCCTTGACAAAAAAATTCGACTCATCGTTCTGGTGTTATCGATACAGAATTACACCGGATGTGTAGAGAAGTCGAGAACACTGAAAGCCTGAAGCAGAACAGCACTGAATGAGAAACACTGGGACATACCGATCTGTGGAAACGTCGAATGATGAACTCTGGTTGTGTTAATGAAGATTCGTCAACATGAACCAAGGCAAGCGGCTAATTTACCCTCCCATTGAATGCCCGCACGCTGTTAGGGCGATGGAATCGGCCTGGCTGAATCCTGCACCCGAGAACTCTCTCAAGGTTGTTTTGATATCCGTCTCAGGTTCGGGCACACCAGATGGACCTGGCCCGATTGCATCTACTCGACCTCCACGGAGAGGAATCTTTGGACCTCCGCATGCGCCAACTGCAGCAACAGTGCCGAGGGCCACAAGATCGGCCACTACTTAAAATCAGAACGAATGACAGGGTAGTAGTTTCGTAGATGAAGACAAACTTGAGACTTTATCATTAGTAAAAACCGAGAAAAAGGCGAAGGAATCGTTCATGGCAGTGCCCACGTTTTCGGACCGAAGAGTTTCAAACCCGATTGAAGCGTCAATCCCTCCAACTCCGGAGGCGACATTGGCAGTGACAAAGTCATCTGGATGATCGGGTTCATTAGCGTACTGAGCGAGACCAGAAAAGCGATATTAGAGTATCGTCGACAAAGAAATATAAGGATAGAATAGAGAATGAGCCATAGGTCAAGATGCTCCGTAGACTCGAGCAAAGGTCGTGAGTCTTCCAATCTTGACCATTCGAGTCGACAATCGTGCTCCTTCTGAATGTAGTGGTTTGAACTTCGTCTAAGGCTACAACCTCCTCTCTAATATCGCCATATGAGGGATTTGACGATTAGAAAATTTGCTGCAGGACATCTTGTAGTTTTCCGTCCAGATATACCCCATGGCCAACAGAACATCCGTTATAAAGCTTCTCAGAAAATTTGAGTGAGTGTTCCGTTCCGAACTTCCAATTAGAGTCGTAATGATTTATATGAGATTGATCTCGCGGTTTGAAGGATTGCACCCTGGTATGACGAAAATCGTGGCCCTCCAAGTAAGTGTCTGGATATCTATCTACCTTGCCAGTCCGTTGGTAGAAAAAGCAAGATATAAGACAAACTGGATCAAAAAGAGAATGCAGAAAGGAAAAGCTTACGAAAAGCAACACGGATCCATTGAGACGATGTCTGGCGTCCTAAAGTGTTATCGAAGAGTCCAGTGGAGCTGTCAAAATAAGTAGAGCAAGGCGTAACGCCAGAAAAAAAGGCGGCATCGTTCTTCCCTCCATTGTCCACCAAGAGATGTTCGAGCTCATCTATAACAAGACTTTGAGAGTCTGGAATCTGTTGGGATGTGGCGATGCTAACTACCCAGAGGAGAACAACAATGCTCATATGGGCAGCACAGGGGGTGAGAGTAAATTCCTTCATAGCATACATCTATGAGCTTTGATTTTGGTATTTCATAGGGCAGAAACTGGAAGGGACTTTGCGAGCCGTTGCAGGTCAGGAAAGCTGGAGACAATGTTCAACGCAGGAATCCCTTGTTCTTCATTATTATTAAGAGATATAAGGAAGTTGTAAGTAAGCCTAGAGAAAGGACCACCCCTCACACCAGCACATTCAGCATAAGCGCTTGCAGTTAACTGGCTACGTTTAATAGATGTCTTAAGCTCTAGATACCATCTGCGTGGAGGAGCTTGAATGTTGCCTCAGTTCTCAGACGTTGACCTTACAAGCCCCTTCGGGTTGACGTTTCGCTTACTACGCAGGCTTGTGCTCGAGAACTGAGGCAACTTGAATGTGGGATGTCAGACCCAGATTACTCATCGTCGTTTTCTTGAGATGTGCAGTGTCATGCTTTCATGCATCACGCATGGCCGATGGTACCTATCCAGTAGCCAGTTGATTCCTCGATAACTGTTGGACACCGCTACTTGAGTGTAGAATGCGCAGGATTTCCGAAGCCTTCACCAAGGTATCGACTCATGTGGTAAGCTTGTGGTTTGAGGATGTTGGAATCGCCCAAAGGACATATGGCAAGCTGCCTGTAGAAACAATTGGTACGCAAAGTAGTCTCCCTTGGTTCTGCAGAATCCGCTGCATTGGACTGCCATTCCTAGTCGATATATGCGTATACGCGATGTCTGGAAAGCGTGTCCTTTCAATTCAGATAGATAGATACAAATGAAGGTTTTTCCAAACAAGGTCTGAGCTTACAGTAGAGGAAGAGTAAAATTCGGCAAAAGTGTCACTTCTTTCGATAGCGCACTAGCGAGCTGCAGCCCGCTGACGAGAACAGTACAGTACCGGGCAAGTTACCTTAGAGGACTCCATCTCGGATCGCTGTACGTCTACGAAGGAGTCGAACAGACTGGAGGCCGCAATGCCGTTACCCAAGGATTCAATTGCCTTCACTGATACGATGGCAGATATCCTCCGCCTGTAAGATCTCAATATTCTACCTTGTGACAGACCCCGTAATGCGAGTTTCGTCAGGCTTACATAGCTTCTTCACATCCAGTCCAAACGAGACACTCGCGATGTCTTACATCTATCTCAACAAATATAAACGGTTTGGAAAATCCTCAGCAATTTCCAATCTACTAGATCCGTACGTCCGTCTCCCAACCATCGTCATAGGCAATCAACCATATATTTACTCACGCACGTCCCCTCCAACTCTAGACTCTCGCCTTAGCCAGCCTTTCCCTCGCCTCTAAATCTACAGAATGTCCTCGCCGCTTGCGCGAATTCCTCCTCCCGGCCCACCGTCTTCTCCATGGCCCCAATGAAAGCCGTCCATTGCCGTTTGAAAATATAGCGAAAACCCTTGTCATCCCTTCCACAACTTATGATACCCTTCGCAGTACCCTAGTACAGGCAGAGCTCATGTTGCTGCGCGTGCTGGCCTTCGATCTTCGTGTGCCTCTCTCGTTAGACTACCTACCGCGCTATCTAGAGCGTACTTTCGAGGATGTTACCGGTATGGGTGAGGAATATGAAGCCTGGACAAAGGAGGAGAGAGAGGAACACGGTGTTTTACTGAGGATGGACACGGGCATAGGAAAAGCATGCAAAGCGAGAGCGGTCGAGGCGTGCGTGCCCCGCTGTGGAGCTTGGCACAATAAGAGTAGAAGCTGACAGTGAATGAATAGTTGCAAGAATTACCAGCTTGCGAACCTGTTTCCAGCAAGAGCGGTCGCATTAGGTTGCTTATATGCCGTCCTGGAGGACAGGGGTTTGAAAATTAGAGGGAATCTAGTAGATTGGGTGGATCATACCACGAGTGGGAGAGTGGACATGGAAGATTTCGAAGAAGTCATCCAAGAGCTTAGGGAAGTTTAAGCAATGTCACAGCTAGAGTCCGCTCACATGAGAAATTCATACACCAAACGAGAGGGAGGGCAGACTATCTTTGACATGGGCACTGCGGAGCAAAGGGAAAATCTTGATTAGCGTTAGCTGATGTTGGGCAAGAAGCGCACAAGGTATCGGTATCTCCTTTCAGCTTTCCGATCTTACGGGTATGCATTTGTCTACAACTAAAGAGGAGCACCGAGAAGCTCTGATGACTCGTTTGTCGCCAGCAATATCTGCAACATATGACATCCTAAAGCTGAGACCACGTCCAATTTGGCCAATGAGCGTTTGCCTTTTCGCTGCTTGCTTACATTCTTTGTCGCATTCTTGCATTGGCTTGTTGATAGTAGTGTCTCACAATTCATTTTCCCGCTTCCGGCTGAACGAGCCTCAAACAATGAACAAAGAGCACCACATCAAAAGTCCGCTCGCAGCATCCGCACCCCAACTGCCACGAATACTAGCAACAGCTGTTAGCTCCCAGGAAAGAACAAGGAGCCGGAGACGCTATGTTTAACCAATTAGAGTGGAGGATCCATACAAAGAAACCTCTGTTTCTTCGCATTCCATCTGGATTTGACAATCCGTATAGATGAATGCGCTTTGAGCATCAAAGAACCAGAACTGTACACTGTGCCACCATCAATGTATTATTATCTTCTTCAATGTCCTACCATCGAGTCCTTCCTCCACCTCCAGCTCTTGCAAACCAGAATCGCGCAGGATCCTGGGTTATTGAGCCAGAAGCACTCCTTCAGCCAAGAAAAATGACCACCGAGAAGACTAATGACGGTTCTAATAAGAATAAAAGCCCGGCATCGTCTGAGAAGGGTTCTTCACCTGCCGCAGAAAGAGTGTCTCCCAGCATAGAATCATTGAAAGATTTCGAAGATCCGCCAAAAGCTCGTAAGCGGTCGTCCTCCCAGGCATCCGATGGCGAAAATTCTCATTTACAGCGACGCTTGCCGTCAATCTCTAAAGCAAGTACGATGTCATGGCAAGGAGAATCCCCGAGCCAGATCTGTCTCTGTCAGCCAGACCCCAAGGTTCCCAGACCCAGAAACGGTACGCAGTTTAAATTCTATTCAGTTAATGCATTGACTTAGCTTACCTGAGATGATTATGTTCAAATTCTACCCTAACCTTTCATTACCTTGTGATATTTGGCTTGCTCACGTCTGTACAGCTTTCATCCTCTACCGCCAACATCATCAAGCTACCGTAGTTCAACAAAATCCCGGACTTGCAAATCCTGAAATCTCAAAAGTGATTGGGGATCATTGGAGGTCATCACCTCCTGACGTCAAGAACCACTGGAAGTGTCTGGCTGATGTATGTCAATCACCCCATGTCACAATACTTGCCAATCACTAACCATAACCTAGGAAGAAAAACTTCGCCACCAAAAGCAGTACCCCGACTACCGCTACCAACCTCGCCGCAGCGGCCGCAACGGTAGTATCTCCAGTTCCAGTGCCTCCTCCGCATCCACCATCGACAGCGAAACTCGCCGCTGTGTCAAGTGTGGCGGCCGCAGCATGACCACCCCCGGCATGATTTCCGGCCCCAATTTCTCCGCCAACACCCCTGGATCCCTCTACTCTCCCAGCCGCCCACCATCCACTCCCGCATCTGGTTCCAGCGCCGCCCGCTTCCTCCAAACTGTGAGCAGCCCATCAAACCCAAGCCTCGTGAGCTTCCGCTCCCGCGCCACCGCGTCTGCCAGTAGCAATCTGAGCGCTCTCACGCTCGCTTCTCCGCATTTCAAGCGCGGCGCAGAGACGCCCTATCCTTCAAGCCCAGACTCTAAACGCCGCCGCATTCTCCCTCCAGGTGCCCACCCGCATTCTCGGACCCCATCGGGACCTCTGACACCCTTTCCGTTTCCTCGCCGCCGAGAATCTCTTCCCCGCCCGGACTTTATGCCTCCCCCAACCGTAACCATGGGTCCTCCGCCTCGTCCTCACCCCAACGGCCCCACCAACCACCCCCCTGATTCCTCCCTTACCCTTGCCCCACTGCAGACCGTTGCCCGAGCCCTCGAATCCCCCGGTACAACCCAAGCGAAATCCGTCGAGGCAATGGTCATGTCAATCTCCGTCCCGAACAAAATCCGCGTTCTCGCCAAAATCAGCCCTCCTCTCGCTTCTCCGGGGCCTACGAGCCCGAAACACGCAACAAGGGGGTTTGTGATTGCGGTTGATGGTGCGGACGCCAAGGCTGTCTCGCAGGTGACTGCGTGTTTGTGCAAAGTTCTGGAGCCGTCACACCCCGTGCGCGTGTTTGAAGGTCCACCTGCCGACAAGGGCAGCGAAGTCAGCTTTACGGCGTATTTGCGAACGATCGAGGCATACCATGCCCTCTCCCAAGATGTCATTGCTTTCATCACCACCCTACCCGAAAATGACAATGAAAATGAAAGTGAAAAAGAAGAGGAAAAGGAAAAGGAAAAGGAAAAACAAACCGAAGAAGACGACCGCGAAGAAGGCGAAATCACTCCCGACTCCATCAGCCCCAAATCCACCACCATCACCCCCACCGCCGCCACAAAAGCCTCCTCCCCCGCCGACACCGAAATGAAAGACGCCCCTCCCCCCATCCCCAACACCCCCACCAGCCGCCAAAACAGCACCTCCGCCCTCCCCCTCCCCACCCCCATCGCCATCCTCCCAACCTACCAGCTCACCCACACCGACACCGCCGCCTCCCGCATCCCCATCCAAGACGCCTACGCCCCCATCGACCACTGGCAGTGGATGGCGACGCTATGGCGGGGGATCGTCGGCGCGGACGTCACCGTTGCCGTTCGCGAGCGGGCGTCCGCATCGGCTGACCGGCTTGAGCGGTCTGCCGCGAAGGATGAAGCGGGGAAGGGCAGGGGCCTGGAGCCGGAGGTGGAGATTCGGCTGGAGGACGCGAGGGCCGTGGTTGTGAGGGCGGAGAGGGGGAGGGTCGGGGAGGGCGGGTTGAGGAGGGTGGGGTTCGAGGTTGGGGAGTGGGTGAGGGGGAGGGAAGGGGGGGAGGGGGGGTGATGGTTTGATTCTGGGAGGGGGGGGTTGGAAACTGTCAGTATAGTGGGGATTGGTTGTTAGTAGTTACGTTTTGGAGAACCGGCGGTTTTTTAGATGTATGAAATGTTTTCTTGTGACTCAAAAAGGTCCTCAATTCTTACGGTTGTTGAAATGATTCCAATAAAAAAACCTTCCAAAGAGAGTTTTTTGGCCTTGAGACACGTGGAGGTGCGTTCGGGACGTACTGTAGGCGAGAACGCAGAGAAGAGAAGTGCTGTTGTTTGGAGACAGTTTTAGGTTTTTGTAATTGCATATGTTTGCTGCATGGTACAGGCCGCGGTGGGGAATGCGAGGGGAGGTTACTGTGCAGTGGCGGCAGAGGAAGCAACATTGAAACCCCGGATATGCAAGGAGTGGAAAGGGGTTTTTGGGCGAGATGGACAGTGACGTGTACTTTATACTCTTGCGATAAATCACCATCTCAGGACTCTGATCGGCATCTTTACTCCCTCGCACTTTAGAAAGCATCTTTTACATTTCTTGGATCGCAGCTTGCGCTTTCTTCTGCAAAGCCCACCGGCGCCGATCATCTCACACGGTAAAAGAAAGAGATCGTCGCTTTCTCAAATGTGGACGCGCGGAAAACGAAGAGAAAAACGCCGGGGATATCATGCCCACGCCCAGAACGTGCCAATCCACACGAACCAGCAAACGAAGACGCCGACCCATGCACTCGTATCATCATGCACACACGGTACAGAAAGTGTTTCGCTTCGGCTTTGATGCTTCTTCTTGCCTCGCCCTGGGACATATCCCTTTTTTTTTTTCCAAACTCGCATATCACTGTCACTATGGGATGGAGAAAACCAAAGAGTATGGCATTAGATCTCTTCGCTGGATTATGTAATCTGATTCGATATGTAAACCTACTGCCTTCTCACGCCGAGCCCGTTGCTCTGCCTTTCTTTTTTCGGTCGCTTGACCGGCGGTGCTTCTTCTGGCTCGCTGGAGACGGCTGAGTCGATCGAGTCGACGTCTTCGTGGTTGACGTCGTCTTCCGAGGCTTCGTCGCCCGAGGCTTGGTCGGTCGAGGAAGCTTCGTCGTCGAGGAAGCCGGCTTCTTCGCTTCCGCTGGATTCGTCTTCGGAGTCGTTGATGACGCCGTTTGTTGTGATTGGCATCTCGTCATCCTCATCGTCTTCGTCTTCGCTCTCGCTCTGGTCGGTATTTCCATGGTCCAGTGGGTCTACTGCTTTAACTTTAGGCTTGGCCGGTATCGAAGATACGGCCTCCTCATCTTCAGAATCGGACTCTTCTTGGCCTTCGACGTAAATGACGCCCTCTTCGTCGTCATCATCGGCAGCATTAGCTAACCTTGACCTAGCCTGCATGCTTTTCCTTAGATTTGTCTGAGCCTCAAGCATATCCAGCTTGCCCTTCAATTTCAATAAGGCCTGGAGACTGTTTGCCCGATCATCCACTACGCGACGAAGTTCAGTGAGCTTTCTCATGACCTCAGGTTGACCGGCAATATAACCCCCGTGAGCAACTGCAGTCCATTGTATCCAGACCATCATTCCACCAGCTCGTCCTGGTCGGCTATACAGTCGCTCAGCCAACTTTTGGATCAATACGGCTGCAAGTGATGAGTCGAGCCGTTCAATAGTGGCGCGTACAGTGTTGAGGTTCCTTTCGTGGAAGCAGGTTTCGAGAAGATTGACATCGTTCGTACGGAGAGACTGCGTCAAGACGGTGCTTAGGGTCATTCCAGACGGAGCGCTCAACTGTCTTTCGCCGATTGGCGCAAGAGCTTGCGCACTGGGATCCTCGAATGTAGCCTGAACATCAACAGGCCCAGGAGCATTTGCCCTAATGATATCACCAAAAGAAGGCTCTTCAGCCTCTTCGATCCGTTGTAATTCTTGTCCCCCTGCTACTGCCTCGGCGTTGTCATCTATGGACTCCGCATCCTTCATCTCCACATCCGCGTCACCTGCTTTTGCGTCATGTGAGATGGGTGAGTTAGGTACTGGCAACATTTCTTCATCAAGGTCGCTGTCTTCCACACCACTTGAGATATCGATGATTTCTCGTTCGCTAGCAGTCCCGGGTAGATCTTCAACGTCTCCACCATTCGCGACTACTGCCTGCGATTCGTCAGCATGGCTTTTGCCCATGTCTTTCACTCCATTCATCACAACAGCCCCAATGCCAGCGCCACTCTTGGCCTTCACGACCTCTTTCAGTCCTGTAAATAAGAGGTTCCCGTTCTTCTCATTTTGCCACTGTTGTCTGTCAAAGATGGGGTTGACGCCTCCTTCGACCCAAGCTATGACGATATCGCTGCCGTAGAACTCTGCATCGATCAAGGGAACGACGGTAGCGGACTTGTCAGGCCTCGCAACTCTTATCTGCGCTGCTGCCCTGCGTGTAATTTGCTTCCTATGAGATTTCAAACTTGCAGGATCCGTGGCATTCGGTAAATCCCCAAACGTAAATGGCGCTGGGAAGATCTCGAGGGTTCCATCCTTGTTTATCGTAGCAAGTACCTCCTCTGGATGTGGTACTTCGTCCGATAGACGCCCAACGTATTCCCTCTCCGAGTAAAGTGCTAACGATAGCACCTCGTTCTCGGTACGAAGAGAACCGATGGATGCACTGGAACCTACGCGAAACACACTTATGAAATGGTCGAACTCTGCGGCCGTCAAGAACGAAGAAGCCTCGGAAGCTTTCGAGCTTGAAGTGGCAATCCTTCGTACAGGATTGGTAGAGGCAAAAAAGGAAGGTGAGTTTTCTGGGGCGTCGGGATTTATTATGTATGCTGTGTGAGAGGCGCAGATTGCGGATGGTCCTATGGGGCATAGAGTGTTTGCAGATTTTGGTACCATCATACTCCTAGAAATTGTTAGCAGTGCGAAGTGATATTGCGAGCACGGTTGCCGGCTACCTCAAGACTTTTCCCTTCCGTAAATCCCATCGTATTACCTTCCCGTCTCCGCCAACGCTCCAACCTTCCCCAGATGTTCCAGCACTCGTGAACTTGAAATCTCTGATTCCTTGTGTATGTTCGCCCTCCAACACTCCTAATATCTTGCCCTCCGTGACAGAGTACATGTGAACCTTTGACTCGCTTGTTCCGAAAGCAACAACGACATCCCCAGCTGGCTCCTCGGACTTCGTGCCATTGGCCTGTTCCGATCGCTTCCTTTTCTTCTTAGACTCTTGATGATGGCGATCTCTCTTGTTTTCACCATAGTAACCCCAATCCAAGCAATTGATTGTAGCTTTTGGTGCGGTTGCATATTCGGGGAACCGCAGCCGCCCCGTCGCAGTATCATGGATTCGAAGATGCTGTGAGTCGAGACCTTGGATAACGGACGCAAATAGCGAGAGCTGGAGTTGGGACGGACAGAATAATGAGCGCAGTATTGAGGATTTGCTACCGGTTTGGGTTGTCGAGGATGATGCAGGTGCTGTCGCTGAGGATATGTGAGAGGCTGAGCTGCGGGACTTTTTGGTATTACCCATGTTGACGAGAGGTCACTGCGGCAGCAGTGTTAGGGCTGCATAGCGAACCACATGGACAATATGGCACTCAGTCCGCTGGGGTTGTGCGTCTCAATCGCTGCGTCCAAGAGCTCTCCCGAACTTTTTTTTGATATTTCAATTTCGGTTTCTACGCTACTGTCGAAGTGGGGTTAGCGGCCCTTGATTGTGTTAAGCGAGCGTCGCACACTCAAGAGATTGTTTTTTCATCCAGATCCTCCTCGCAACGTATCCACCAACAGCACTGATAACTGATAGATACCCCACCACTCTCCATAATTCTCAGGTTCATCAACCACAGAGAAGATCTGATACTCGTGTTGCAATGTCTTCGTGGGTATACTGTTGCTATGAGCCGCCCTTGTTGTATTTCGTTTGCTTCCCAAATCATACACCCTTTCTTCCGTCTATTTCCGGGCTTTCGAACTCAATCCAAGTATATGTGCTCCATTAGGAAAAACCATACTCAGTTTCTTTGGCCCTTGATCTAGCGACTATTCACTCATATCGAGATACCGTCCAGGATTTTTTCAATCTTTAACGTGTCTAAAGTGAGCATTTACAGGTCACATGATCTGTTTGGCGAGCAACTTACAATATAGGCTGCAAATTGAAGTACCGCATTTCTGTGCTGTCGCGTGATCGAAGCCCGGGAAGTGGCCCAGGCGTCGGTTGTTTATTTTGTTCGAGCAAGAAACAGGTTGAGTCATCCATGGCGGGGTTTGATCGGAGCCAACGGAAGGTCAAAAGCTTGGTGCCTGTCGATCCCAAAGTCTCTCGGGAGCCTTGTCGTATCACCAATGTCGGATAAGAACAATGTGTGTATTATTGTACTGAAAGATAAAAGATGAGGGTGAGGATGGGGTGTACCGAGTTGTCGCACGGTTGTTGCCGTTGAGGCTCCCGATTGTTTTTTTGATTTTGTTTTTTTTCCTTCTAGGCGTGATAGAAGGCAAGGGGCGCGAGACTGGCAACATCTGTCTATTACAGACACGACAGGGTACGCGTAACAAGATAGGGGGGGCAGCTGTAAACACCGACTAACCATATCCAGCCATCTAATGCATGCCAAGGCTCGATCCGACCAATCAGCCGCGCGTGTTATGCCGTGATCCATGCTGGTTCGCATTGCCACATAAGCCCATAAATTTGGATGCCCGTATATGACCTCGGCCCTCCCCCTCGACTTGAATTCGCACCCTACGGAAATCTGTTGATATATCGCGCCCGAACAAAACACATTATCGACCACATTATTATTTCCTAACCCCGTGACCTCGGACTACGGATCAGCCATCCATTCACAATCAACGTCACGTCCCCACACACATCTACCGTACTCCGTACACACATCCATAAAGTTACCACCGTGCGCTCTTCCTGAGAAACCCTTACTCGCTTAATCTCAATCCTGGTCGCTTTGACTAGCCTGACCTGGTGGATTATCAATATTATACGGAAGTACCTTGTTACCTTAAAGACACGATAATAGTCAACCCCAAGTCGTCGCCGCCAATTTGAAGCTATTCGCAACAACCTGCCAAGCATCTACTTTAATCGAGGGTATATGCCTGTTTAAAGTAAGAACACAGAACACAGAACACAGAACACAGAATACATTAGTCGTCGCTTTCAGCAATAAATCCCATCACATCCGTACCGTCAGATTCAAACAGCACTTGTGTTGCTGATGTATTTGTTTTTTTATTCACTTTGAAAGTTCAGAGGCTATTTATTCGCGCCGAAAGACCATTTTCATTTTCATTTTTGACTTTATAAGCTTCGGCTACCTCGATCGCGATATCCCCCCAAACTCACAACGCCAATAACAGCGACAACAACAACAACCACAAAACCAACGTCAACCATCTTCCCCATCATCTCTTCTTACCTTATCCTGTCTTGCGCATATTAAATTCGAACACTGTTGGTTTGCGCCAAGAGCTGCGCCACGGTTACCTTTGCTCAATATATTGTGGGTGAAGTCGCGATCATGGCCACCGTGTCCGAGGCAGGTGGTAATGTCGTGGAGGCCAAGGGCCCACTGACACCACCCTCAGATCAGATGGATGTTGATATGGACAATCAAGGGTGAGTTCACTCACCTTTATACTCCTTCACCTTTCGCTCTTCGGTTCTGTCAGTTTTCCCATATTCATGACCACCTTCTTTCAGGGCGTTCTTATCGAATGGGCATATCAATAAAGACTCATCGCTCGACTCTGCTCCCCAAACCCTAAACTCAACTCAAGCCACCTCGGTAGATGATTCTGACCTACGTCCATCGAACGGTGTGAATGTGTTAGCGCATCAGTCAAACGGGGCTCACAACGCGGCGGATCTGCATACAAGTCTTTCAGGATCTACTGAGGCACTTACGATTATACCGCTATCAGAATCGTCTGTGCCCGAAGAGGTTACCCACCATCCGGCAACGCGATTTGACAATAGTGTCGTTGATCTGTCCTCGTACATAGTTCAACCACCCATTTCGGACGTTCGCGAAGTGACGCAACCCATAAGCTCGGAGCAAATTGCAGAGATCAAGGAACAAAATCAGCACCAGGACCTTGACCACGACCCTCAACTAGCTAACGGCTTGGCGTTTGGCGCACCCGATCCCATCGAGAGGACGGCGGAGATAGAGCAGCCGGAGCGCACAACCGAAACAAAGGCTGTACCAGACCAGGAAGCACTTGCTCCTAGCAGTGAGAATCAGGTAGGAGCTGCAGTCGCAGATGAGGCGCCTATCTCTATTCCTACGCAAGATATACCTCACCATCCAGCGGTTCCTGTACCTGAGGGCGCGGAATTAGAGACTCCGCTTGACCCAGCCCCTTCGCCTGCGGTATCTCCCTCGCTTCTTCTAGAAGCTTCGTCACCAGTACCAAAACCAGAACATACGAACGACCAAGCGGTTTCTGAATCAGCTCCGCCACAAACTTCTCTACTCTCTAACTCTAAACCAAACTCTCCTTTACACGACCAGGATGCAGACGTAGCAGCGCCACCGCAAACGCCCTCGATGACTAATTCCATGGCTGAATCGCACTCCACCGATCATGTTATGCAAGACGCGCCTCCCTCTCCGGCAAAGGTGGGCCGCGAGCGCGAAGATGATGATGTGGAAGATGGACCAGCCCCGAAGCGGTCAAGAACTGAGGGTGGGTCTGCCGCACCGGAGTTCAAGGTTCCCAATCTTCCAGATATCAACACAAATGTCAACGGCGGGCCTTCCGCTGGCGGTCAAACGGCCTCTTCTAATCCCATGACGAAACCCCGACAGAAGCATGTTCTCAGGATGATACAGAACATAAAGCGTACTCAAAGCGCTGTGAACTTTAATCAGCCTGTTGACTTTGTCGCGTTGAAGATACCGACTTATCCAGAGATCATCAAGGAACCTATGGATCTTCGAACCATCGAGGAGAGGATAAAGGCCAACGAATACTTTTCGGTAGACGAGTTTGCTGCCGACTTCAACCGGATCATAGAGAACGCGAAAACCTTCAACGGACCCGAACATGCTGTCACAAAGGGTGCATACAATATCAAAGCCTCTTTCGATAAGCAGATGAGCAATTTGCCAGGGTCTGATATTGTTGAGTCAGCTCCAGCAGATAAGAAGAAAAAGCAGTCAACCTCGTTAGCAACGAAGGTGGCGCCGCCTCGAAGAGAGTCGAGGAGTTCTCTCCCTGGATCTGCGAAATCACCGATCGCGGGCTCCCCACAAACGTTCGCGCTTGGACCTCAAGGAGTACCGTTGATTCGTCGTGACTCCACTGTAGATGACGGGCGTCCTAAGCGCGAAATTCATCCTCCGGCTCCTCGCGATCTACCATATGCGAATCAAAAGCCAAGGAAGAAGAAGTACCAATGGGAGCTCAAGTTCTGTCAACATGTCATCGATGAGTTGACAAAACCAAAATACCAGGCAATAGCATTCCCTTTCCTTACAGCAGTTGATCCTGTTGCTCAAAACATTCCGAATTACCATAAAATAATCAAGAGTCCTATGGATCTTGGCACTGTACGCTCGAGGCTCACCCAAGGTCAATATGAGAATTCCAAGGAGTTTGAGGCGGACATACGTATGATCTTCCAGAACTGCTACAAGTTCAACGGGCCTGGTCATGCAGTTTCGCAGATGGCCAAACAACTTGAAGGGATATTCGATAGCCAATGGAAACAAAAAGGGAGTTGGATCGAAGCACATGCGCCAGGATCTGGTCCGCAATCCCCAGGTAGTTCCCCCGAATCCGATTCCGATAACGAGGATGAGGAAGAAGACGAGGAAGAGGACGTTGAAGACGCGAATATCCAACTCTCGAAACTACAACAGCAAATCGAAGCTATGTCCAAGCAAGTCGAGTTGATTCAAAAGAAAAAATCCCCTCCTGCACCTGGCAAGAAATCAGGTAAGGGCACGAAGCCAGAGAAGAAGGCAAGTAAGAAGGCCGGATCGATTGCAACGACCAAGGCTACAAAGGGCTCTACTTCTAAATCATCAAAGCCGTCCAAGCAGGAATATGTCACGTACGAGCAAAAGCAAGACATCTCCAACCGGATCAATATCCTGTCGGAGTCAAAAATGGCTACAGCGCTGAAGATCATTCGTGATAACATGCCCAATCTAAAGGTAAAGATACCACCATTTGTTAAGCGAATATATCTGCGAATTCGAATTGCAATTATACTGGCTCATGAACTTGACATTGACATTGAGGAACAACTACAGGGCGTCCAAGACGATGAGCTTGAACTGGACATTGATGAGCTCTCAAACGACGTGCTTCACAAGCTCCTACAATTCGTGCGCAAACACGCGCCTCGACCCGATGACTCCCCTCGTCGACCAGTCCCATCGGCTCCTAGCGCCGCGCCGGCTCGGAAGAAGAACAAGCCTATGAGCAAGCACGAGCAGGAGGCGCAGATTAAGGATATGCAGAAGAAGTTGCAAGCCTTCAAGGATCCTGGCTCGGATGAGGCTCCTGAACAGTGTAAGTATCGACATTTTCCATTGTGCACTTGAGGGCGTGTGTGATGCTTATCACCGGATTAGATAACCCTACAAATAGAGCGAATGAATCAACTAGAGCGAACGAATCAAGTGGGGATGAGGAGGATAGTGAGGAGAGTGAGGAAGAGTGATTGAGAACGTGCGCTCAGCTTCCACGGCCATCAATTTGACGAGGAGCACCCGCCCACAGCGCTGCACCTGCCGCGTCAGCAATTCTCTGTACATTATTTCGGGTATCCGACGGGACTTTGAGCTTTAGCGATTATCTTAGAATGGGCTTTCACTTTGATCCAAGGGGTTGGGAAGGGCAGGGACTACTAAGCTGGTCTTTGTCATTTCGGTCCTCTGCGGGCTGAGCAGGCTTCTGAACGAGAGCAGACTGTCATTACTTCTAGCCATGCTTGGCTGAACGGGCTCTATGATCTTAGATTGTACATATAGTGAGCCTGGAAGTTAGTGAGAGAGGGAGAAAATTGGCATTGGCTATGATGAAGCTTCATTTGCAATAGCCTTCAATATCAGCCGTCGATGATCACGGGTTGCAATGATCGCTCTTGGACGAGGAGATGTTGCTGGATTGTAAAATGGATATCGTTGCACCGGGGATGTAATGTTTGCAAATTGGCCGAAATTCCTCATGACCGTGTAGAAAAGAAGCCTACTATATTGGCAGAGTCCGCGCCATGAATACTACCTGCAGAATACACCCAACAAGGAGCGCAAACACGTTTGGAGTATCTGGAAAGGATCAAGCAAACAGGTGTGAGAGCTTACGAACGCTACGCTCAATGCATTGACTACCAATCTCCCCCCCCCTCCCACCTCCCCGCCTTTTCTTAAAAAAATGTCCTCCCCCCAACGGCACCACCCACCCCTCCTCGTCGCCCTCTCCGGCCCTTCCTCCTCGGGCAAAACCACAATCGCCCACCTCCTCGCCCGCATCTTCTCCTCATCCCCTCCCCCCTCCCCCACCTCCCCCACGCCATCCCCACCACCCCCACAAATAACCACCCACCTCCTCCACGCCGACGACTTCTACCGCCCCGAATCCGCCCTCCCCTTCCGCAACGGCTTCCGCAACTGGGACTGCGTGGAGGCGCTCGACGTCCCTCGCCTGGAGCACGTACTCGGCGCGTTGAAGAGCGGGGACATTGCCATCGAGGAGGTGCTGCGCGGGTTGCCGACGCAGGGGGAGTGGGACGGTGGCTCTGCCGGCGAGGGAGAGGGCGGCGAGAACGGCGACGGCGTGCACAAAGTGCCTCCTCCTCCTGCTGCTTCAGCGGGTGCGGGTGCGGGGGTCGTGAGGGACGAAGTCGTCGCACAGCTGCGCGCCTCCACTCAAGCCTACCTCCGCCGCCACCTGCCCCCAGGCCACCACGCGATCATCGTAACCGATGGCTTCCTCCTCCTCGGGCGCTCCCTCCCGCGCCTCCGCGCCCTGTTCGGCACCAAGATCCTCCTGCGCGCGTCCTGCGCGGACGCCAAGGCGCGCCGGGAGCGGCGCAAGGCGTATGTGACGCTGGACGGGTTTTGGGAGGACCCGGAGGGGTATTTTGAGGGGGTGGTGTGGCCGGCGTGGGGGGAGGAGCATGGGTGGTTGTTTGAGGGGGGGGATGTGCAGGGGGAGGCGGATGAGGGGGTTTGTGGGAGGGAGGGGATTGCGGTTGCGGGGGTGGGGATGGGGTTGGAGGAGGTGGTGGGGTGGTGTGTGGGGGTTTTGAGGGGGGGGTTGGTTGGGGTTGAGGGAGGGGGTGAGGTGAGGTGAGGTGATAGGAACGTTCGATTCGGGAAGCCTGGAGGTATGATTTGAGATCTTCCTCGTGCATCACACCTCTGATACGGGCGAAGCTTTAAACTAGTAGAATATTCGACCCCTAACGAAAGAATCCTCAAACCCATTCTCACCGATCCCTCTTAATTCTGCCCCAATTCCCCCCCCCCCCCCCCCCGCCTCAAACTTCTTCCAAACCGTCACTTCTACAGTACCCAAGAAAAGGTCATCGGTGAAAAAAACTCCCCTCCTTCTCCGAGCACAAACGTTCCATTTCGGGGGAAAAACAGCAAAGCTACATAAGCCGATCCCGCTCCTTCCCCTTCCCCCCACTCTCCTTTTTTCAATCTTCTCCGTCTCTTCGCTTTACCCCCCTTCCCTTCCCCGACTCGCAAACCCCCTAACCCACCTAGGTCATCTTCCCCCCCTTATCTTCTTCACCTACCCCCACCCTTTCAACATGCATCCCAGACGCCGGCGCGACGGTGGTCGTTAAGGGGGATTTGTTGTTGTGCGGCAGGTGCGAATGGTTGGGAGGGAAGGAAAGGGGGGAGCTGGTTGTGGGATCGTGGTGCAGTGGGGGGGTTGGAATGGACGTTTCCGGGTTATTCTTCAACCGGGGGGGTTGTGATGTCGTTTTGGTTCCTGGAGTTGGACGTGAGAGGTTGAGGGGTTTGTAAGAAAATCTGAATGTGAGGTGGGTGGGTTTGAAGAGTGCCTTTTGCGGGTGGGGGGTAAATATGGAGAGTTGAATTGAGAGACGGGTGGATGTTTTAAAGGGGATGATTTGGGTGGCTTCGACTGAGGAAATCTGGTTCAGCATGAGGATGGGGGGGGAATACCATCAGGGGTCAGTGGTGTTTATTATACGTCGTTAACCGGCTTTGGTCGCTGGTTGGAACAGAGAGGGTGGGAAACAAATAGGGTCAGAAATAGACAGGGTGGGAAAATGAGAGGAGGAATGTCATGACTTAAGATCTTCCGAGGGCTATTGAATCACTACGAATCCATGATATCTTATTGTTTGCTATTTTTGTTACATCCGAGGGTATCATCCAAAACAGCTCCGGTCTAAGTTTTCTCCCATTGTAAGCCTACAACATGCTAGCGTAGATGACAGGTAGCAGGATCAGTACCCGATGCCAAAGAGTTCCGCGCATGTGGTCCAATATGAGGTTGGAGAAATAGGGTTGTCGTTCGTTTCGAGCGAGTGACGCAGACATCCAGGGGCCGCCTTCCGCTCGTGATAGGGCTCAGCAGTCCATGGGTATCGTTCAACGGCTAGCCGCAGCGTGGTATATTGGTCGGTGCCACTGACCGAGTTCTCGGAATTTGTCGGGTCGTACGAGTGCCCCAGTTTTTCCAAATATGGCTTAAATTTTGGCAGACCGCTCACGAAATGAAATTCTCCCCTTCATTGACAATGGTGGCACTCCTTCTTGCATCGATGAAGAGATCCTCACATTCCCCAACATCATCCACATCAATCTCCTTTCTTCCATTGACCCTCGCCAGTATACTTGCTGGCGTCAGTAGTTGCAGCGCATACCGCAAACTGACTTTGACACCATGTTCGGAAATTCTATCAAGTGCAGCTTCGGTAATCAACAGACCTTCCGTCTTTGTCCGTAGGCGTACAATTGTCTTGACCTCCTCTGGATTGTAGGCGTTGGTAGGAATAATGAGCAGCCGCGCGAGAAGATCTGGTGGAACACCGTGGGCTGCAACTATATCTTCTGTACCTCGGATGGTGCAGCGACCGCGATTTGAGGCGAGGATGACAATAGGCGAAATGGAGGATTCGAGGGCACGGTTGAGATAGGTGAAGCATTCAATGTCGAGCATATGTACCTGTTGACAATGATCAGTTGTTCGTTTACCCTGCATAGCGGTTATAGCGTACCTCATCAATGAAGAGTACACCAGGCACAAGCTCTGCGACTCCTTGATCAATGTATCGGTTCACCACTTTGTTGATCTCTTGCCTTAGTTTCTCGGTGATTTCCGTTTTCTTTGGCTTCATCAGTTGGCCCATCATGCTCATTATGTCTTGTCCACCTTGTGGTCTCGCGTTCGCAATGTCGAGGTCATGTAACGTAACATCCTGAACTATCTCTTTCTTCTTGTGCACCTCGCCCTTGGGTATAGGCACGTACTCCTCTGCCTCTAAATCGAACTCTGTGGCATATGCATCTGATCTTCCCACTCGTTTGCAAGCTCCAGTATTGGCCTCGATATAGATTACATCCCCTACAGTAACTCGCTCTTTCTGGATTGCTTCATATATTGACGGGTCTAATCGTAGTTTCTTGGTGCCCTTATAAGATTTTAGACCGATGAGTAAATGACTTATGGTTTTCCCGTATCCACCGAGAGGATTCTCCGCCTCTTCTGGTGTGAGTTCTATGACTTCTCCTTCGTAGACTTCTTTTGTTTCCCGAACCCGCAACCCTAGTCTGTTGATTAGCCAGTCCTTTACAGCTGCAACATGGCAACCCACCAATAGCTCTTCGGAAGTTCTCCATCAACGCCTCTGTCTTCTTAACTTCTGTCGAGTATATCTCGCTTCCAACGATTGGGCAAAAAGGCACCTTTGTACCAAGCTCTTGTGAAACTGCCATTGCCAAAGCTGTTTTACCTGTTCCAGGCCCACCGGCTAGTAGAACAGCTCGTCCTGACATCTTTTTTGATTTGATAAGATCAACAACGACACCGCATGCCTGTCGACCACAGAAGGCCTCATCAGCCATATTCTCGTCACAAGATCTTTCTTGGGCTAGCATGGACGAACTTCTCTAGCAGTCACCTGCCCGACGAACCCAGCACCTGTTTTCTCTGCGTACCCATCATTCCGTAGGCCAAGCCCTTTGATATGTGTATGTGCGGCTGTGCGGTTTTCTCGCGAATTGCCCTTCACCTCGCTGATCTGCACCATTTTCGAATCCGTCGCTGGATGCTGTAGATTCCTGGAGATCCTTAAATAGATTGACAGCTAAATCTAAATACTGAAGGGTACAAGTGTTGTCACGCTTTCCAATTTTTTAGTAAAGATGGGTCAATAAAACGGGTGTGAAAGAAGATTGTACCTAAGTCTCTGCGACGCGCCTGAAGCTCGAAAGTCGGCTACCTTACTAAATGATTAATTGATCACGTGATAAGTCGCCGCGCTTAAGGTAAGCCTTAGAGGTTTTCACGAATCTCCAGAACAATAAAATAAATCATCTCAATTGCAGTACACAGAGCGATGATATTCTATTACAACGGTCCTCTGTGCTGAGTGCCAACTGCAGGCATAGAGTGAACCATTATCCAGAAGTTCGCAAATCAACAATCGCTCTCCTGTGGGCAGAGCCGTCAGTTCTTCAGATCGACGTTTGAAATGACCGACTCTTGGACGATACCTATATAAGCCGTTCACAGGACCATGTTTCTGTACTTTACAATGGCCAAGTCATGTATCAGCCCGGAATGACGACTCATTGCCTAAGATCGGGGAAGCAACACATGGAATGACCATCGATCACTCTCGCCATTTGGTACGAACTTCAACGGCGATATTATGGAGTATCATGGATTCTTCTTGTTTCATTTCATGTCTATTCATTAGAATCTCGATCTATTTTTATTGTCTATTATTCTCTTGCGAGAAGAAAATCCTAACTCTTACATTCGTGTTCTTTCCCTCTACTCAAGCTCCCCTCTATTATCCAAGCCCCTCTCAATAGGAATAGCTATGGGGTTGTGAAGCGAGTGAATACCCCTTGAAAGCATTGCATAAAACCACTAACCGCATCACAACCAAACAATGCCCGTCACCGTCTCAGTGATTTCGGTCCCAAAGGTGGATTGGCTGCATTTCCAGCGGGAAAGCAGGATGTCCCGTTCTATTTCGTCTTATTCGACCTTGATTATGCGCCTTGCAGTCTCATCTATATTGGACTTGACAGTGAATGTAATCGAGCTTTAAGGCTTCTCCCATATGTCAGTATCTACTCTCAAGATAAGCCAGCGACAAGATGCAACTCACGATTGACATTCAACGGAAATGCCCAAACAGCAGCCGAAACTTGGGTCGGAATCTTAGGAGCAGCAGCAGCAGAAACGGAGCCGCCGCCAGAAGGAGCGACAGAACCAGCCATGAAGGGATTTACGCCTGTGGTTTGAGCAACACAGCCAGGACGTGGAATCGCCATTGCGGTACCAACACGCAAGGCTTTTCGATAGATCGAATTAGTTTCGCTTCGCTATCGGGCTGGTCTCATCGGGTCCGTTCGGGGGATAGTAAGGCCTTGGGAACATTGTGCTTTAGTCGAATGTCGGTCGTTCGTAGGGAAATACCAGGGAAAGTAAGAATTACGAGGCGAGGAATGCTTTGCGATGCCAAACTACAATTCTCGACATACTTGCGGCTCTTTTATATCTCGAAAACAGTTCCTGGGAGACTGTCAGCTTAGACACCGACTTGCATAAAAGCTCCGCTTACGTTATCCCGCCTTGCAGATTTCAGGCGCATTATGTAGTAGGGTTTCTTAGGCAAGGATTTGATATGCACAGTATGGATGATTAACAGAGATCTGACCGCATATTGGTATGCCGGGAATGCCTTCCGGGCCGGGGAGCTTGGAACATTGGTTCGGTGAGTTTTGACTCCAGGCACCCCAAGTCAAATTGGGATGTACTGTACACCGCGTTCCTAGTGTAGAACAGACATAGCGACTGAAGCGCTCTGTAAACCACCCGCGGTGAGAGTTTCCGTGACTCGGTGTCCAGATGGGATCGATGACTCTTGGTCGTGTCGTCGAGGATCTTCCATGTGGACCGTGGAGAATTAAGGCAAAGGTCCCACCCGTGCCACCTAAGAGGGACAAGGCTGTTGCTATGACGTCTGCGAGAAGCAAGATGGAAGGAGTGTACGACGTAACGTAGTATTCACCGCGCTCATACTGTAAGCAGCGTCGGGGTTTTGATTAGGTATGGCATGTCAACCCCGGAACGCAATGCCACAATCTAAGTCTACAGTATGTTCAGAACGTACGGTATCGAACAGGAGGGAAAGTGTGTAGAGGCTAGAATTTCCACACTGCAATATCAAGCCCACATACAGGAAAAACAGCTACGAGTATTCCGATTATCAAGCTCGTCGAGGTAAGGTAAAGAGCGTACCATTATAACTCATGTAATCTCCCTCAACCCAGGTACCACCTCCCCCGTTCCTCTTCCCCTGACCCCTAACCCCCTCATCTCCACAACCCCCCCCCCCCCCCTCCCCCCTAAATCGATATGAAAAAACTCTTCTCCCCCTCCTCCGGCACCACCATCGACCTTTTCAGAATCTCATCCGCGCAACTAACCCTGATCCTCTCCGGCGTTGCCGGACTCTGCAAACTCAGCACCTCACTAACCCCATACTGCGCCCTCGCCGCCTTCAACGCGTCCCTAATCGCAAAGAAGACACTGCTGCCCATAAACAGCGGCGGCTCGCCCACACCTCTTGATCTCTGAATCGTGCGCAGATTCTCCCACTTGACGTCTTTGAGAAGACTGACGTTGAATTGCTGCGGTATATCCCTAAAGCCAGGGATCTTATACGTCCCCGGTCCCCGCGTGAACAGCTGCCCCGAGGCGCGATGCCAGAGGCTCTCTTCTGTGGTGAACAAGCCCTGGCCCTGCACAAACGCGCCTTCGATCTGGCCGTAGTCGATGGACGGGTTGATGGAGCGGCCGACGTCCATTTTGATATCGGCCCGAAGGCACGTCCAATCGCCCGTTAGCGTGTCGATTTCGACTTCGGCAGCGGTGACGCCCTGTGTGAAGTAGTAGTACATTTGACCTGTGTTGGGGCCCCAGACGTAGCCGATGTCTGGGGTTTTGTAGAAACCATTGGCGGAGAGGTTGACGCGGTCGAAGTAGGCGGCTTCGGCGAGCTGTTTCATGCTTGCGTTGGGGCCAAACTTGGCTCTGTAAGGGGCAAGACGCGAGTTAAGTTGCTCGCAGGCGTTGAAGATGGCGTACCCGTTGAGATCGCTAGAAGCGGAAGCGGCAGTCGAAGAGGAATTGGGCACGGTGTTGGTGGCTGTTTCGGAGATGAAGACGTCGGAGAGGGGGATGTCAAGGGCTTGGGCGGCGATAATCGTCATTTTGGTGTGGAGGCCTTGGCCCATCTCGCAGCCGCCATGAGCGACAAGAACGGAGCCGTCATGGTAGATGTGGACAAGGGCGCCGGCTTGATTGAGGAATATTGCCGTAAAGGAGATGCCGAATTTTGTAGGAATGATGGCGAGTCCGCGTTTGTTCCATTTGTGTTTCGTATTGAAGTCTTCGACAGATTTTCTGCGCTCGGCGTAGTCGGCTTCGGAGAGGACTTGCTGGTACATGAGTGGAACGTGCCAATCTTTCAGCTCTTGGTTGAAATGGGTGGTTTCATGTGGTTTATACATGTTGATCTCACGAAGCTTTTCAACAGGCATCCCCAAATGGTCGGCGACTTCTGACATGTAAGTTTCTGCAATGAACATTCCCTGAGGGCCCCCAAATCCACGGAACGCTGTGTTCGAGACAGTGTTTGTCTTTGCAACTCGGCCGCGAATGTGAATATTTGGGAAGAGATAGCATCCATCAACATGAGACAATGACCTGTCAACGACAGCGCCACTCAAGTCCTGACTCCAACCAGCGTTGCAAAAGAGATCTGCGTCAAGAGCCTGGAGCTTTCCGTCCTTGTTGACAGCCACTTTCCATCTTGCCAAGAATGGATGTCTTTGGCCAGATGTCATGATGTCTTCATCACGATTCAGCATGCAGCGTACGGGTCGCTTGGTCTTCTTTGCAGCAATAGCACATATGGCTGAAAGTTGTATAGACCTAGTCTCTTTCCCTCCAAACCCTCCACCAAGGCGTTTCACTTTCGATACAATTTTGTTAGCTTGGACGCCCGTAACTTTCGCAACATATGACTGCCTGCGTGGAAGATTAGTAGCAGACATGGACGCCTTTGGGGAAACTGAAACCTACGTCTCGGTAGGATTCTGTGTGCTACTCCATATTTCCATTTCTCCATCTTCGGGTTTGGGTATTACAACACATGCGTTTGTTTCAAGATAGAAATGCTCCTGTCCGCCCATGCGGACCACGCCACTAAATACTTGGTCAGCAGTCCGAAACGCACCCTCAGAATCCCCTTTATTAATGTAGCGGTAATGCGGGAAGTAGCTTTCTTGAGCAATTGCTTCTTCGATCGTAAATATAGCTGGCAAATCCTCATATTGCACTTTCACAGCCCTAGCACCTGCTTCGGAATGTTTAGCAGAATCGGCAAGAATCATACCAATTGGCTGTCCATGGCTGAATACTTCATCAATCGCGAAGAAAGTCTCGTCACAGTTGGGAGCACCCCACCAGTTGGCCTCTGGATTTGGCAAATCATGACGATCGACCCAGTTCACGACGCCCGATAGCTCCATTGCTGGGGACACATCAACGTCCAGGATCTTTGCATGAGCCTTGCTTGACAGAACCATAACACCATAAAGCTCGTTTTTTTGTACCGGAATATCGTCTGTATACTGTGCTTCACCGGTACATTGCTTCAATGCTGCAAGATGCGGGTTAGCTTTACCCACAAGACGCTGCTGGTATGCTTCTGTTGCTTCGTGATCTTTCTTTCCTGTAGATATTGCGCGCTCAATCTCTCCTCGAACGTCTTCATCTATTCCCGATTGGTTGACCTTCAGCTCTGAAAGGACCTCATGATAGAACCTGTAAAAGAACCCCAGAGCAAGCGATTTCCGATAGGTAGCCATTCCACCAGGTACACCAAATCGCAGATCGAAATCTTCCCCCAAGGCATTCATGGTACCTTCCAGTGTCGCAGGATCGGTCCACTTTTTGCCATATAGATAGTCCATAGCCTCCTTAGCGGCAACAGTAGTTGGGGCCATGCCGCCATATATCAGATTTACACTCTCAATCTTATGATCCTCATCCAAGGAGACACGCAGTGCCGCATTCACAATGGCTATATCGTCATCTTTTCGCTTAGCTTGCTTATAAGCACGTAGAAACTCTCCTTTCTCGTGAGCGACCGGTATTCGCAAGCTGGCAATAACGGCATCTGGCGGCAACGCAGTCAACCTGTAGCCCTTGAAAAACTCTGTCATCGGTATTTCCGTCTCCTTCTCTAGTGACTTCGCTACAAGTACAGTCTTTGTCGCAACGAACACTGGGTTAAGATCTGATATTGGTGATGCTGTAGCAAGGTTGCCAGCGGGTGTTCCAACATTCCGGATCTGTCGGCCAGCAAAATATCGAATTTGCTTATGGATTGCCTTGAATGGTTGTCCTCGGATAGGACCGTAATGCTCGACGGCTTTCATACAGATGTCTTCGAGGTCGGTTAGCACTACATTGCCACCAATCTCAACATGGTCTGCTTTCAAAGCATATTGGCGCAACTCAGCAATATCACCAACATACACTGACGCAGTATACTGCATCCCTTTGAACTTAATCTCAATTTGCGTCTCGGTACTGCCTCCGATGATCTTTGCCGACGGATGTGCGCTTTTAATCTTGAGTAATTGCTCTAGTGTCACCGGTCTGTACCACTTCTTGCGTTTGTTCCCGAACGCCAAAGGCTTGAACTCGTGCTTTCTTAGCGCAGGAGGGAATATCAGTTGCGTGTCTGGATCATACTCGATGAAGCCAGGCGGAGAGAATCGTTTGATAGGCTGATCTCCGTTCTCTCCATTTGCGCTCTTCATGCAGCATGCACCATTTGTGGTTCCACCGCCATTCTCCATACAACATCCTCCACCTCCATTGGCACTTGACTTACCACAGGCGCTCTTCGCACTGAAAGATTGAGCCGCATCCAAGATCGGACGATAGCCTGTACATCGGCAGAGATTTCCATCGAAGGCTTCCTCGACTTCAGTTTCAGACGGGTTTGTATCATTGCGCAATAACGCATACAGGCTCTGTGATATCCATGAGCTCGATCATTATCCCGAACAACAATCCCATACCATTACTATCCCAGGTGTACAGAACCCGCATTGGCTACCGTTGCCTTTTGCTATACGTTCCTGTGCAGGATGTGGATTCTTAACGTTACCAATACCTTCTACTGTTATGACATGTTTACCATCAACACTGACAAGAGGAGCAAGGCAAGCATTGACAGAGGCATGGTAGATTCTCTTTGTCGTCGGGTTGAGCTGTGATATCACCTGTGTAAAGCTGCATTAGGGCGTCCCTTGCACTATCACCTACCAAATATACTTACGACGGTACAGGCTCCACACCCTCCTTCTGCGCACCCAAGCTTGGTACCAGTCAGACCAATGCCTCTGAGATACTCAAGTAGCGTAATCTCAGGATCAACAGACTCGTCAAGGACAACTTTCGTGCCATTGAGATAGAAGCGTAAGACCGAATCATCAAAAGTCTCGGTGGCAGCTTGTAGCGCAGATACAGAGGATTGAGACACAGCAGGCTCAGGCTCTATGATTCCTGGAGCCATTGCAGGCTATAAGGCGTGGACAGAAATTCAAGATACTGATAGTCACAAGCGATTGGGATCCCTCTATACAACAGACGCCTGATATCAAAGGTACAGGTGCGAGAAGTCGGAATTCTACTATAGAAGTAGAAAGTGGTTGAGAGTAAAACAGTTACAGAATTGAGTTGCTTCTTATCATGGCCTGCTTCGGAGTACTCCGCTCTGAACGCTAGCAAACATATGCCTCCTTCAAAAGATGACGAACAAACTGGAATTAATCTAGCACAGTGAACGGTGTCAATCATGAAGAGATCGTGGATTGTACAGGCTTCGTAGCGCGTCTCAAATGGGAAGACGTTATGTAGGTACAGGAAGAGGCGATAGGTAAGGCTTACTTTTTACATAAGCGGGGGCGCTAAGCGAGCGGAGGTCCTATTGCGCTGTCAATTGAGATCGGATGCCATCGAACTTCAACAAATACAATGCCCCCACGATTACAACTATTTCGTTCAGGTCAAGCCTGCATTTCTCGACCGCTTCTACCTCAAACGAATCGACGTCAGGTTCCGCTATGTCTTCGCCTAGCTCAACAGCGTTCCATCACTGCCGATGAAAAACCTCTCCCCAAAGCCGAACAACAAGAACCTGGGCCAAACCAGGAACAACTGCCACATGTTAGTGAAGAGGCAGCAATGACTGGAAAGATTACAGGCGAAGGTGGGCCAGATATAGAACACGGAACTCCCGTACAGGAGGTATGCAGAACCTGCGAAGCATTAGAAGGAGCATACTGATGTCCTGTACCCAGATCCTAAAACGGGACAAGAAAGCCCAGGAGAAAGCTCCGAAAATCATTCAAGAAGAAGCAAAGCAGTCTTCTCCATCGGGGACTAGATCGTTCTCTACTTCCGCAAGGCGGTCCACAGATGTTATGGCTAGTTCGCAGCAGTTTGGAATGGAGACGCAAGACGATGGTTTTGGGCTGCCAGCGTTGCCTTTACCGAGTACTGCCAACATGAAGTATCGATATGATCCTGTGGTCAAGCAAGTCACAAATCTATTGATGAGAGATGGCAAGCTGAGTGTTGCTCAGAGGGTACGCCCGTCAGTTCCTCGACCCTTCGCTTGTCAATTGATTGCTGCATTTGGCATAGAAACTATTGCTAACGCCCCAAGGATAGAACATGGCAATGATACTCACACATCTCCGAACGGCGTCACCACCTGCTATCAACCCTGCTCGACCTTTAGTTCCCGGCGCTCCTCCTGCATCTCATCTTCCGCTTAATCCTATTCTTTACCTTACACTTGCGATTGATTCAGTAGCACCCCTTCTTCGGATAAGATCACAGAAAGGCGCAGCAGGTGGAGGTATGGCATTACAGATTCCGGTACCAATAGGAATAAGGCAACGACGGCGACAAGCTGTCCAATGGATACTGGACGCGGCTAGCAAGCGAAGAACAAGGGGCAGTGGTAGGGGTCAGTTTGCCCAGAAGGTCGCGGAGGAACTCGTTTCCATCGTTGAGGGCAGGAGTGGCGTATGGGATCGTAGGGGTGGTGTTCATAAGCTTGGTGTCAGCGCTCGTGCTAATCTCTCGTATGGGCAACGGAGACGATGAAATGAGCTGTAAATATCATGAGTTTGCAGGGTATACAAGGTCATCCAATCAGCCTTTGATGATGTCGTGATCCTGGTATTCATGCAGCCCTGGGGACCCTGCCCGAACATATCCCCGACACCACCCATTCGTGTTCTATTTATGTACGTTGTACAAATTATGAGATGCCCTGTACTGATTGAGGTTTGGTGACATTACCTATCTCAGCTTTACTCCGTACAGAACACCGCCTTCCATTCAAGAGTAGCCATGCTTCTAGACGGTTTCATCTTGAGGGTTATCATCGCTATACCTCTCTGACAACAACTTGAGGGGGGTTCCGCGGACGACACCCAAGCCAGGCCAAGTACCATGACTCATTCATAGTCTAATGCATACAAGAAGGTGGCCAGACAGACTCGCCCGCCTGCGCTGACAGGCCTCCGAGTATAGCCGCTGCATCAATCGCTGAAGCGCCTGGCTAGCTTCTTGGTATACAGCATAGTCGCAACCTTCATTTCCGTCGTACGTATTCGAATACTCTACTCCAACCTACCCTACTCGTCAGCGTGTGAAAGGTCTCCCATCCCTTCCATCGCAGGGCACTTCCCTAGCTTTCTACCTAGGCTCGGCCCCGCTGACAGACATCTGGTATGACAACGTCTCCCTAATGCGGCATGTTCTATTTCATCTATTCAACTTTCACTTAGAAACGTGCTGGTCAATTATAATGTCACGAGGGTGCAGCTTTATATAAGGGATCTGGTGGCCTTCCAAAAGCCTTGGCAGGGCCGGAAACACGCATGGTAGAGCAAACAAGAACACTGTCAGATTTCTTGGCCGCCGAAACTTCACAAACCAGCTACGGTAGCCACGGGTCTGGTTTGTGGTTTTCAGTATCAAAGCTGAGGAAAGGGTTATTACTCCATCCGTAAAAGTTCTATCTCCTGTTCAGCAATACAAATACGTTCTTAAGTACGTCAACTTGCAAACGGGAGAAAAGAAATATTGATTCTAGCGTTCCTCAACATGTCTCTCGAGAAAGCCCTAGATGATGAGCGGCGAGACGTGATAGACATCTTGGAAGGGCGATCAAAGCAAAGCCCGGATTCAGCTAGCACACCGACTGGGATCTCGCATCCCCCGGTCAGGAGTATGCTTGATGTTGGCAATACGTCTGCTCTTCATGTGCCTGCTGTTGAGTTACAAGGAAACCGTCCAGAACCGAGCTCAGCAATAGCACCCTCAAATCCAGCAGTAAGAAGTATGTCGAATGCGAGCCCCCCAGCTTCCAGTCACACCATGCGTAAGCAGACCACATCCAAGACTTTCCATATGCCAGGCTTTAGTTCGCCACGGCCCGTTGAGCCTGATCGAGACAAGGGGATTGTAGACTCTAGTACAGACTATGACTCCAATATGGAGCCGAACGTACAGGGCCCGACTTCGCCCGGGCGAATGTTTCAGAACGGAAAGAAACAGCTGAGCATGAGATCTATGGCAGCAATTATGCAAGGACGACAGCTTTCGCAGTTGCCGGGCGGTGGATTTAGAGGTAGGCATAACTCGACCGCTGGGATCATTGGAGGGAAGTCTAAATCACCGTCCTCTCGATTAAGCAATGGACCAGAATCACCTGAAGGGGCCTTCGTGCAGACTGCTGGGAAATCTATGCCAGAAGGTGGTAAGGTTATCGACATGAGAACTGCACGTCGCAGGCTATCTGACGCAACAACTGTCCGCTCTAACGGAGAGCGAGATCGATTGGATGATAACGAAATGCTGTCGTCCGACGGGGAGCTTAGAATGCAGAAAGATAATTATCCAGACGAAGAAACTGGAGAGGCGGTTGAAACCAGCGATGAAGAACGTTACGGTGAAAGCTCCGCCGATGAAGCCCTCGGGTCTAAAAATAACCGCGGAAGGAGACGAGGTAGAAAGGGCTCAGCTGAAGAAGACTTGAATACAGAGGGAAGTGAAGCCGACAACATAGACATAAAGAAAGGACCCTTGGCCTCAAAATACAAAAACAAATCATCATTAGAGCCCACCCTCACAATCACCAGTCCCGGAGGCGAACGCCTATCATACAAAAGGTCAGGAGTACATCCCCACACTAACTACGACCAATCCGCCAGCAGAAATGCCAGCCCCACGACCTCGGACTCAGACGAGCTGAACGACATCAGACGCGCTCAAAGAATGCAGATCCGCTCTTCACCAGTCGATAGCTCCATCCCCCACCGAATGATCCGAACAATCATCCGGGGAGACTTTGCCAAAATGCAGGAAGAGGCCGAAGAAGGCTCGAGACGGTTGAGGACCTATCTCGTAGCTACCGACTTGAGCGGCGAAGCTGCTTACGCCCTCGAATGGACCATTGGCACCGTTCTCCGAGACGGCGACACCCTTCTGGCCGTCTACGCCGTCGACGAAGAAATCGGCACAGGCAAAACAGGAGACCCAGACGGCTTGCCGATTGGTGAGGGTGCAAAAGCAATGCAAGACACGACGGCCCTTGTCGAGAAAATGACGGCCGCCGCTCAAAGCGTTTTCCCCTCGTCTGCCCCATCTCCTCTATCGAACCCAGCACTCCTTCCTGGATCTAGTAAGGGCAGCGGAGCCGGTTCGACAGACTCTAGGTATATGTCCAAAGCGGAGCAAGAGCGTTTGCATGCTATAGAAGGGATATCTCAAACATGCATCAAGTTCCTTCGGAAAACGAAACTGCAGGTGCGTATCGCAGTCGAGGTAATCCACTGCAAGTCGCCCAAGTACATGATTACTGAAGCCGTAAGCCCCCCTTTCCCTTTTCCCTCACCTCCCTTCCCTCTCTCTACTCCCCTCACCTCCCTCCCCAGCCCCTTTAAACCTCAATTAATAACCTCACAGATCGACGGCCTCAACCCCACCCTCGTTATCCTCGGTTCGCGCGGCCGCAGTGCCCTCAAAGGCGTCTTGCTCGGCTCTTTCTCAAACTATCTCGTCACCAAATCCAGCGTGCCGGTTATGGTGGCAAGGAAGAGGCTCAGTGGGCGGAAGACGAAGAAGGGGGTGCCAAATGTGAGGCTGGCGAATAATCTGACGCCAATTCGGTTGAGTGAGGCCAAGATTGATTGAAGTTGGGGGGTGGGAAGTGGTGGCGGGGAGGGATGTGGCGAGTTTTGGTCTGGGTTGCGTGGATAGCATGGAGGCGTTTGGGGCGTTGGACGGTAGATACCAACTCCCAGCAGAATTTATTTCCACAATACCCTTGTAGCCACGAAGGGCCTGCAGCAAGCATTACCTGCCGCCAAAGAACTATCCTCTCAACTAATCACTTTGACTTTTGGAACATTTGCCCTCACTTTGCTATAAGCAGTATATCACCACACCACACCATCCCGCCCAATCCAACCCCAACAAGTTCCTCCTCTCCTCCCATTCCCCCCCCCCCTTCCCACCCATCCTCAAATTTTCCACTCCTGCCACCAACCACCCACCACCCCCACCCCCTACCCCAACGCCCCCCCCACTACCATCGCACCAACAACGACCATCCTACCCGTAACAACCCACGTCCTAAGCTTTGTATGGATTCTGAGGATTGGAGATTGGGGCAGGGGGTTTGGGGCAGGGTGGGATGTGTGGAGGCCGTGTGGGGTGAAGGGTGCACCGGGAAGAGATAGCGAAAAATGTATGGGTTGGGGAAGGGTGTGCCCTTGTAGAGGAAAATACCGGGGGGGGGTTTCCCGTTTCGAGTATAATCGAGGAGAGATTAATGCTGAGATCGTGAGAGGGAAGCTGGATGGGAGTAGGGTACAGTAGGAGACTTTTTCAAAGGAGCTGGGTGGGGGATTCAAGCGCTGCTGTGGAAGTTAGAGGATGGCACGGTGATTTGGAGAAGCAGGGTTAATACGGGCGAATGCAGAATGCGTTTTTGAATCCATGGGTGTGGGTATCTGCGGCAATATCCCAACCCACATGTTCTTGTGATGCCATGCCTTTCCAGCAACAAATGCTACCTTGTGGATATCACGCATTGGAAATGCTCAGAACCCCCTTACGCCCTACGCTTCGCTAAAATCATATCAACTATGCCTCCGAACGAGCAGTGTACAGTTCTTTTCGAGTACCTCAACGCTTCGAGCGCTTCGAGCTTTTGGCTTTGGGTGCTTTCTTCTTTGGAACGACCTCAGGCTCTGAAGTAGCGTCCATGTCTACGTCTTCTTCGGCGATAGGGGCTTTTGGCTTTTTCATGCGCGTGGACGATCTCTTGGTTGGTTCGTTCGCGTTTCCGCCCTTCTTGCCCTTTTTGCTTTCTGGCTTGCTCTTCTTTCCTTTTGTGATAGGCTCGGGCTTAGGCTCATCGACTTCACTATCATCCGCCAAATCCTCCTCAACCTCATCCTCCTCTTCAACCTCTACCTCTGCCTCCACCTCACCAGTTTTCCGTCTCTTCGCTCTCTCAGCGGTTTTCTGAAATGCCTCTTCAGACGGTTCATCATCCCTCGCTCTCTTTTTTCCTTTCTTCCCGTTGGCTGCGCCATCCTTTCCCCCAGTGTATTTAGCCTCTAGGTCATCCAGGAAGTTTGTCGCTTGGCCTTTGTGTCGTTGCTGGATCAGATCCGCGAGCGCGGATTCGCTGCCTTTCTTCCCAGATTTCGTGGATTTACTGTCGCCGTTGCCGAAGATTGACTCGTAGATGCCTGAATCTTTGGCGTGCTCTTCGGCCTCTTTGGCCTCCCTCTCAGCCCGTCGATGTCTCTCGTCTCTCGTCTTCTTGGTCTCTTTGGTATATGCGTCGTATGGCTCCACGCTCTTAGCCTCAATCGCCCGATCAATATAGCCACGGAACCGCTCCTCGTCATCCAAAGGATTACTCAGCATGACTGTCTTGAACAGCGCATTTAGCTTCCCCTTCGAAGCCGTATAAGCCTTCAACACATCCCGCTTTTCCTCCTCTGAATTTTGATAATTAGACTTCAAATCATCCAGTCTGGGCCCCGTCACAGCGTCCACCCATTGCGCTCGAAAGAAATCACTCCAGTTGAAGTCATCGTCGACGAGATCGAGAGATTCTGAGGTGTTGCCCGTGGTGTCATAGCGTTTACGTCTGCGCTCATCGGAGAGGATGGCGTAGGCGAAGGCGATTTCTTGGAATTTGGTGTGGGCGGTGTCTTTGGTAGAGGGAGAGGCCTTGTCTGCGGTTGCGTTAGCTTTGGCGAACTTGTGGTGATTTCAGTAAAGATGATGTGCACCTGGGTGATGTCGGAGGGCTAGTTTCTTGTAGGCCGACTTCACATCGCTGGGACTGGCGGTTGGTTGGATCTCAAGGATTTTGTAGGGGTTGATGTTGGTTGGGGGCTCTTCAGAGAAGTCCTCCATTTCGGGGCTGTAGTAAGGATAAGGATGATCCTTACAGGGAGGAGAGGCAGTGGATTGGCATAAATGAAAGCAGCTATTTCGTAGGGAGCGGAGGTCGAAAGATCAAACCCTAAGTCAGTGATACGATAAGGCTGAGTGACGCGACGCGTTTAGAGGTGAATGTTGTACCGCGCCTACAAAACTGCATCCATATGAAAACGAGAAGCAGTGCTTATGTATTATCTAGCTAAATGATTTGCATCGATTGAATGATTACTATTCCAGATGGTTCAGTGGATATCTAGCCTTTTCAGCTTCTCAGGACCAGGCCTGAACGAATCTCTCCCGTTCTGACGTCTTCATTTGTTTAACTTAGGCTTTTATGATAATGATTATGGGATAATGACTATGGGACAATAACGGTGGACAAAAACGGTGGACAAAAACGGCGCAGCTGCCGGTTCGACCTCCTGTTAACACCGACAGAGTAACATCGGCTTCCGAGTACGTCGATTCCATCAATGACTACTTGTTGACGCCTTGACAAGTTCAGCAGAGCCTCGAAGGTGCTTTTCTGCGATGCGGAATCACTCCATGGTCAAGCATAGAGAAGAAGTCTAATTACCACTGTTCGGCTTTCTAAAAGTACTTGTTAAGAACAAGACTCTTTCACTTTCATTTCCCTCATTGTTGTAACACTCATCCTTACTATTCAGACTTCTATGCTACGTTTTGACTATATTCAAAGATAGTTCTGCTGAAAGCGATGCACAATACGCTACTTTCTGGGGAAGGACCTGCCAGAAATATCGAGGAATCGCCAAAAATGGCCCTGACGATCCTGAATATTCTAAACCGGTTCCCTAAAAGAGCTTCTAAAATGACAAAGAGGAATATTTCCTGAGTTTCATGGAGAACAAGCGAGCATTTTTCCAGACTGTTTAGAAAGTCCCATAACCTCAGGATGTTACAGAATACATGGCTGGGCCCGTTTTTACTTTTGCTTTCCTTCCCACTGACTATGGTTATGGGTGCCGTTCTCTTTCTCGTCCGTGGAGGGTGAGACCTGAGTGGTGCGTTTGATGAATTCATAGGTGTTACCGAAGTTAAAGGTTTCATTATTCGTATTACAAGTAGCAGGGGCACCCTACATTTCTGACACAAACCTTAGTACTGCCTCTCTTCGTCGAGTCTATCCAAGCTCTTCTGGAATCGTGAGACCTCCTCATCCATCTTGCCTGATGGTGCTGCATGTACTTCGACTCGCAAAGCATCCGCAATGTCATGGCAAAGGTTGGCCGCCAGTGCTACTGACATGTTTTGTCGGATGTAAAGGTCTGGAGTGGCCTAAACATTTCTCGAACTCGCCAACTCGGCCAGAGCATCAGACCTGTGGCTGTCTCTGGCCTTGTAAAGCGCGATGCAGTACATGAAGTATAAGTACCTCTTTGCAGTCCTGTTCATGTTCAGGAGACTAACTTCCTTCTATGGAGGTCTCGATTTTGCGGTCTTTGCCAAGTTCCGGTAGGTCCTTGTTCAACCATTTCTCTTTCCAAGTCATCACACGAATTCTTAATTCCGTCTCTTCCAAAGCGTCGGATAATGGCACAACGATGATAAGCCATTCGCCCAACATCTCCTAGACTATGTGCTGCATCAACAGCCCATTGCGGACAAGGAAACCTTCTCTTTCGTCCTGGTCGTGAGACTCTTGCACAAATATCAGGTTCATTGTGGTTGGCCCGATACTACAGGGCACAATATGTGCTGGTGTCCGGGCAGAGTACTGGGCATACCGACGACTCATTGGGCACCAAATGGCTTGCACTTTGGCAGACCTCCTCGATTTCGTGCAAGGACATATCGTTTTTGTTTGCCCCAGGTTCTGCTAGTGCATTGTAGTATTGACAAAGCGTGACTTTCCACTCTTTCTGATCGTCTGCTCTCTCTCTCAGTGACATCACATTGAACCTCTCAAACAAAAGCGTCATGAAAGCGGTTGTGCTTCGATCCAATTCGGCTTTTGTCAACGCCTTCACAGTTTCCACGGCCTTGTCCAGGATATCCCGTTCAAAATCCATCCGACTCACATGCAACTGCTCTTTTTCTTCCATATAATAGATCATCCAGTGACTTCTGGGTATGTTTGATCCAATCTTCGTTGGCTTGATTATCTCTATGAAGACACTAGTGTATCGATACCAGACAGGACAAACCACTTAAGAGACTAAAGGGTCAAAAAAACCACACGGATTTCTCTGCAGAATGAGTCAGTCCGTGGTAACGCTACTTCCCTTGAGTAGGTGACCAGAATGCTGGGTTCTTTGGTAACCCCCACCTGGAAGAGGCATCTATTACATGTGGAAACCTCCAGAAATAGAATGTTCGCCTTACCTCGCAAGGATCACTCAATGCTAGATGTAGGGTTAAGGGCAAGAGGTAAGGAAGTCATGTCTGCGATGACTTGTGGAATTCTGCGTCTCAGAATCTTCCAGATATCGACTTGCGCTCCTCGCACTGCAGACAATCGCATCAAGAACGACCGAAAAAAAATAGCCCTGGCAAATGCACTTCCAAATCTACCATTGGGTAAGACGATTACCGTACTGTCAACTTCCTACTCCGTCACATCATCGTGGCCATTTAACCAGCCAATGTATTTCATAACTTGAGTTTCTGAAGATCGGCTTTGATATTGTAGGTAAATGAAACAAGCAGACATGTTATTTAGTCATTTGATTACAATGTTCACTGAATGGAGATAGATCATATTGGGAAAGTCGTTATGATCATTGCTTTTGAGTCCTTGTCTGTAGAGAGTGATAGGGATTGTGGTAGTTCAAGATAAGGAGTGTTCGAAATAGTTGCATTCCATCACAACTCCTCTTCCTCATCTTCGTCGGTTGACTTATCCCTTTCCTCTTCAGCAACATCCGCCCAATCGATTTCCTCGATTGGCTCCTTCTCCCTATCCTCGTCCATCTCTTCATCCATGCCTTCATCCTCATCCGGTTCCTCGACTTCACTCTCGCCGTCTTCAACCCTCGCCCGCTCCTGGAAGTCACATCTCTCATTCTTCAGCCACCTCATCGTCGACCATCCCTTCTTCGAGAAAAGCCACAGCCGCATCACGTCGTCTAAATTGGGCTCATTAGGCGCTTGACCAAAAGTGGGAAACCAGTCCTCTAGGTTCTTCCCTCCCCATTTCACTTCAGGCGCGATCGGAAGGCTGGTATCGGCCTCGCTGAAATATACATCGGTGCCGGTCGCAACGATCGCCAGGTAATCCTGTACTTTTGGAAGCAGCGCTTCGAGCGCTTTATTTGTTTTGACAAGGCGACGTACGTCCTGCAAGAGGCATGAGGCCTCGAACTCTGCGTCATAGCCCACGCCCCAGTCTGGTTGCAAAAAAAGCACCAGGGTCTTCAGGGCAGGGCAGTTGTCAAGCACCATCTGCAAGAAGCGCGCGATACTCTTGTCTATGCTCCGGACCTCCAACAATGGGGAGTACGAGTATCGTAGGATGATGTGTCTCATGTCCCCAAGATGGGGCTTGAAGACAGCATCAACTAGTTTCTTTCCATGCGACTCGATTTCGAATTGGAATTTGTTTTCATGGTAGAAAACCACGGAAGCCCCATTGTAGACTTCTTTGTTCACTCTCAGAATAGCTCGCTTGGTCTTCTGTAGTGTTGTGTTTGGCTCACGCTTCGGAATTAGCGGAAGATTGTACGGGGTATAGAGAGCATATCTGTAGATTCTCTGCTGTATCTCAGGTGGGAGGCCCATGAAGGAGGCTGGAGGCGGTTGGACTTGCTCGGCCTTGGCCGGGTTGGAGACTGCCGGTGTGCTCTCTGCTTGATTTGTGTTTGCTGGAACCGCGCTATTGGGAATGGTTCTGGCCGGCGCCTTCCCTTTGCCATGGCCCCTCACTGGCGCCTTCCCTTTTCTGCTGCCTTTGGGTGGCATTGTGTGAAGGTTTTCAAAGTAGTTGGTATTCTCGAGGGTTTGAAGGAAAAGAAGAAGAATGGATCGAGAATGAAAAAAAAGCCCTCTTCAAGGAAATTCCTGGCTATGACAATGATACCCCATTACCTAACAATGAGTATACTTATACCTGACAGTAGTGGCAGTGAAGTCTTCTCGCCTCGATAACGATAGTTTACGCTCCGACATTAGGGTTTTGCACCCTGACAATGGGACTGCGAGAGACGAACAAAGTGTTTGTTCGCGAAGTACCAAATTGGTGAGAATGAGTATTCCCTCCCCCAATACCTGGACAATGAGGAAATGGAGGAATGCGATACAGATGCTTGCATCCTTAGTCTGAACCATCATTCTCGAGATCATTCATGCTCATGACTCTATATGGTGCAGATCTTGAGGGGGCGAAACAACAAGCTGCGTAAACTAACTTGATTTTCGAGGTCTGAGTTCAGCCAAGTAGCAAGGGCCATTGACATCGTAGAGACAAGTCAAGGGACCCGGAACGAGAATGTACGGGCTTGACCAATGTCGGTGCCTTATTAATAATATGTGGTTTAGCATACAGCCATTTGAGATCTTTATGGATATCTGGTCTCTTTAGGGGGTAATTAGCAATCCAACAGCGATAAATCTACCGCCAACAAATATATCTCAACAAAACCTTGCCGTAATTTTAGGTCATCAAGCTGTGGTAAGGCAGTGTATAGAATTGAGGGATTGCTCATTCGATGGGACAATCATAGCATCTGTCCCCAGTTCCGCCAACACGAATTTCCTATGCAGTAAGTATACCATGAGAGTAGTGTTAAAATAGTGCTATACAAATACCGCTAAATTGAGCTTGCTTCGGGAGACACGTTACAGCTCTAGCCATGATGTAAGCCTGGAGACAGGCGAAATCCTAGAGCATCGCCAGTCTAACAACGACCAGCATTCTGGGAGCATGGAACCTTTCTATTGAGAGAGGTTTAAGAAGTTCCATTAACCGGCTTTGGCTTCCGGTTATATGTGAGCTGGCTACCTCTAGAAGGTAGGGCAATAAGTGCAGGCGAAAGAACTAGAATCGGATTTACCGGAGTATTGTTCACAGTATTGGGATCCGGAAATTCTGCTGGACGAGTGAAATTATCGAAGGGAGAAGGCTCATCATAGGATTTCGCTTGCTGGAAGGCAATGGACCGGGTGTTCAGCCTAAGGGGCCCGGGTGGATCTGCGAGGTTAAAGAAGTCCTGGACTACCATTGCGATTGCCGCTATGGTGTAAGCGTCGGCTTTGTCGATAAGAGATCAGCTATACTGGTTATGATACCTATTGGAAGAGGGGAATACATACAAACATGCACCATGCCTGCGGTGTTGTACGTCTTGGCGCCATGGGCCACCGCGGCAGGGCCGTATAGTTTCGGGTTCCCCTCTTGAGTGCCGTCGGGGCTGTCGTAGACTGGAAAATACATTAGCATGCTAAACAACTGGGACAATCAGTGAATAGAATAATAACCATCTTACTCGGATAAGCATAGGTGCTTGTAAGGCCCACCCAGTGTAGAGACTCGTGGTAGTATATTCCTCCAGAGCAAAGCATGAAAGGTTCGACCTGAGTCCTGTCGTATGTGCCATCGTTGGCCTTGTGTAATGCAGTGAACAGGAGCTCCGTATCGTAGAATTTAGGACAAAAAACGATATAATGATTGTCCTGATATTTTAGTCAATTCTATTCCAGAGCGATATGCTTTAAGAGTCTAGTAACATACGTAGAAAACGCCTTTGTCAGTAAAGCTATATTGGGGAGTTTTAGTTTTGTTGACTGATGGTAGTTCGATAATGGACCAAGAAATGAGACGGACTCACGTGTAGGCGAAAGGAGAATTCGGCCCACGGCATTCATCACCGATATTTGGCGGTTCAGAGCACAAAATATATAGATTCTGGTTTATGGGAAGACCATTACTGCTATGAACCCCGAGTGCACCGTCGATATTATCTGAGCAGTTATCAGTTATGTCCCCGTTCAGAAGACAGTGCTTAAACAGTGAGAAACTCTTCACTCTAGATAATGAGGAAAGCGACTCTGGTTATGTATTTCAAGCCTTGATCACGAGAGTTTCGAGAACGCCAGGAAGAATGAAGCGAAGCAGTTTGACTTTCGTAGTATAGATCGATCTTTAATATATGGATTGATTACACGATCGGGAAGCCACGTACTGCGCAGGATATCGTACCAAGACTGGTCCCAAAACGACATTTGGCTGGAATCTGTACCCATGTACAAGTCAACCGCTGCTTGTCCCTTTCCACGAGGTCTCCATTGACCCAGTGCATCTGCAATAACCAGAGCGTCAGCCCAGGCCTGAGCTTCAAAAAGTTTCTGGTCATGTGTGCAGTATTTCTCAAAGTAAGCGTGAGCTCCATTGAAAACTCGTTTCCGTGAGCTTCTCGATTTACTGGTGACCAAGAATTCTCATTAGTAGGGTGACCACTTCGTCAACTGCTCTGACTGGTCATGAGAGTCAGCGAGACCTTACCTTGTTGGTACACTCAAAACCACGGTCCAGAGTAGCATTGAAAGAAGCATAAAAGCTGCTTCCACACGCATTCTGTCGATATTGACACAATAATGATCTTGAGACGGAATCAAACCCTGCAATTAAATCTTCTTTAATCCTCGATTTTAGCCGCTAATTGAACGGTCGTTGCGACGTCGATCAGGATCACACAAAAAACAAAGATAACTCCAGCCAACAAACTTGGAGTTCTTGAGCTTATAGTAGATTAGGTACTCAGACTAAGGTTAGGTACCACACCTTTTTGAAGGAGATATCTATTTGAAACAAGACTAGATCACTGGAGGAAGGGTCGTCTAGATACAACATCATCCCATCCATCGTACAGAAAGGACGTCACAGCAGAGACGACATAGCCGCCTCATTTGTAGCTCTGCAGTGTTTGAGGTATCCTGGATCGGCCTCGAGTGGGAATTCCGGACCACTTAGATATGAATAATTGGATACCGAAAGAGGCTTTACCGTATGTCGGGCAAGCAGAGTCGTCCGGCTATGTCAGTCCTCTAAGCATCGTTCACGCCGTATAAGATTCTGTTTTTACCAATAAAAGGTGAAACCAGCGAGTGGCGGATATTCGTGATATCCTCCTTATTCTTAGGTAGTGTTTTCACATCAGACAGAGGATGAGATCATGAAATCGACTAATGCCAAGTTGAAGGTCTGAGCGGTCTTCGAGGCTACCATTTGAAATGTTCCGCTTACCTTACCGCGCTTTTACTTCGCCTTATTCTAGTTAGCGGTGGAGCTAGATGGAATTGGTAAACATACCTTACTGAAGTTCTATGCGGTCCCTCAAGCTACTTTTCGTTGATTTGCAATAGACTTAATACTCAATCCTGATCATTGTGATCTGTTTTCTGGCATTCGGCATTTTTCGGAGCGAGTGGTGTGAGTGAAGGCCGCGTAGCAGCTACATATTTGATGAAAGAACGAAAAGGGGCACGGGAGGCCTTCGCTTATGATTCCACATATCCGTGCCCCTCACTTTCGCTCAGTTCTTCGCTTAGTGCTCACCAGCCATGCACCACTTTCAGCCATGCACCACTAAATTCAACTACCCTTTATATACACGAGGATTTTTGAGCAATTGCTTCAAAATAACCCGCTATTTCTACTGATAAGCCTGAACGAATTTAATGCGAGCAGCCCTATGGGGCTTAGTAGCCCTGTAGCACTTCTTTAGTGCATTTAAATAACGCTTTTCCCAGGCCTCTTCGCGCTGCTGCTGCCTCTCGTCCTTCAATTTCTGTCTATCTTGAGTCATACTTCGAGCATCTTTGACGTACAAGATGTCTTCGATTTTGAGAACCTTATTAGACTGCTTTTTGCGTGCTTTGCGAGCATTTTCAGCGGCTTCTATTTGACGGTATATCCTTGCCCCCTTCACTGATGCATTCGATGCTCGTCAATGACTCTCTATTATTCGAATTCTTGAAGTAAATTCTTCTATTTGAATCTACAGTAACAATTCAATCGAAGCGTGCAACGATGCAATGCTCATACGATAATCGATTTCGTGTATCATTCTTCGTTATATCATATTTGATCATCATTTCATTAAACTCATCAAAATGAGTCTAGTACTTTCGAATCATGCGCGTTCTTTCTTTCAGCTGCTAAAGACTTTCGTTTAGCTTTGAAGAGATCTGACTGACGATCTAATCATCGTTTGACTCATTGAGCGTTCAGTAGAGCTGAAGAATTTCAACGAGCAAAGTCTTGAGCACGAAGAACGTTTGCCGTTGATTGCATCATGTGTAGTCTAGCTGACAGATCTAACTGATTCACTGTAGTTAAGTATTGTCGTAAAGCTGACTCCTGATCAGATTTTAAAGCTTTGTCATGCAGTTCTCGTACTGCTATTTTGAACTGATAACCTCGTAGTCTAGATCGAAGTCTGTCATATGAAACACGAAACTCGCGCGCAATTTCGGCTCGATTAGGATTTTCATGCGTGTTTATGACGTCAATAGCCTTCTGAATGCGACTCTCGATGATAGCGTAAGTAGCAGCCATGTGGTTGAAATTTGGTGGATTTTTGAAGGTGATGAATCAAAAATATGAAGATTTAGTGATGCATGGCTGAAAGTGGTGCATGGCTGGTGAGCACTAAGCGAAGAACTGAGCGAAAGTGGGGGGCACGGATAACTATTAGCGTGTGCAGAAAGCTATGGATTCCTTGGCATCGCAATTGTCGCGCCCCCCCCCCAAATTTACTATTGAATTCAGACATTCTTGACATTCCCAAACCTTCAACGCTTTCGCATTAGAAAAATCAATCAAACAGGTAAATATGAAGCTGGTCAAACGTCTCAACTAGACAACTACTGATCTTCTGTGTAGCTAGCTATGACAGGTTCACTGGCTTCGGCCCTTCGCTCGAAGATACTACGCCTTCTGCTTTTACATTGAAGCCCCTCCGCCATCGTCGAAGAGGTTCACTGTCACCGTAACATTGTTTATACTATGCAAGAGAATCTCTTTATGTATGACTCTCCCTTTAGACCTCAGTTTCGAAGAGCGCCCCTCGAAAGGTCTTTCCAGCCGCTGAAGACTTCCTAATTACATATCTGAAGCAACAGTCATGAGCCATGCAGAAAGAGATGATGTGGTTTCTATGAAAGGAGTGGGGTATACATGTTCATAGGTTCACGATATTCAGAATCCTGAAAAAGAGACACTGAAGTGAAAAGAGAAGACAGCGTGTCGGCATCAGACAGAACGATGAGCTGCGATTAAACTGAATTGCCTCTCTTTCTTCTCTGCGACGACGTAGAGTCTCTTCTTCACCAAATTGAGCAACCTCTGCAGACCGAGCTCTTTCCTCTTGTGATCTCTGAGCTCTGACACGGTCTGCAGCATCCGCCTGCCGCTGAAGCTCAACGATGTGAGCCTCGCGTGCTTTCTTCGCTGCTTTGAAACTATCAATGATATGTCCCTTGGAATTGCGGGGGCAATTGGCTTTGACAGCAGCGCCTGCAGTGTTTGCTTTGGCAGCAGCCTCTACAATGATCCCAGCAGCGGCGTCAGCCTTGACTTTGCGAGCAGTGTCTGCTTTGGCTTTGTCAGAAGGTTTCTTCGTTGATGAGGTGCTTGAGGGGATGAGTGAATCCTCTAGAGATAGTTTCTGACTTCGGCGTGACGACGGCATGATGGCTTCGAGGGTTGAGGGGGGGCTAAAAGAATGTTAGCACTGTGAACCGTTTGAATAGCTTCATATTTACCTGTTTGATTGATTTTTCTAATGCGAAAGCGTTGAAGGTAGCGAGAATATCAAGAATGTCTAGATTCAATAGTAAATTTGGGGGGGGGCGCGACAATTGCGATGCCAAGGAATTCATAGCTTTCTGCACACGCTAATACAAGGTAAGAGGTGTGGCTGAGGTCCTACCCTAAATACGGCAGATCATATCGTGCAAACTGAAATAACTCAAATCTCAGATGTCGGATGTCGAACGTCAGGCGAGCGAAGTCGTGAATTCACCTCAAAATTCAAAACTCACCTCATAGATGTTAACTTGATGTTCATTGTAGTTAGTAATGTAAATTGTAATACAATCTTTAGATCAATCTACACTGTGTAGATGCATTGTTCTATGATAGTATTGAGTGACACATTGAATATGAGCGAAAGCATGAGATGAGTGATGAGACATCGTGACTACGAGCGACACAACACTGTGAGTACAGGCAACACAGTGACTACGAGTGACTCAGAGCAGAATACACATATCAGTATGACTACAGCGTGAGTATGAAGCAGAATACAAGAAGCAGAATACAAGAAGTAGAACACAAGAAGTAGAATACAAGAAGCAGAATACAAGAAGTAGAACATAAGAAGCAAAATGCAAGAAGCAGAATACAAGAAGCAAAATATGAGAAGCAGAACATAAAAAGCAGAACACAAGAAGCAGAATACAAGAAGCAGAATATAAGAAGCAGAATACAAGAAGCAGAATACAAGAAGCAGAATACAAGAAGCAAAATATAAGAAGCAGAATACAAGAAGCAGAATACAAGAAGCAAAATACAAGAAACAAAATATAAGAAGTAAAATATACATATGAGTGACATCATGATTAAGATGATGCAATCTTATGATTACAGACAACATAATGATTACAAACAACTTGATGATTACAGATAATTCAATGATTATAAACAATTCAATGATTACAAACAATATAATAATTACAGATAACATAAAACAGAATACATTGATATGATTGCAGCATAAGTATGATTGACAAGCAGCAAAATACAAAGAGCAAAATACATGTATGAGTGATATTATAATTAAAATGACGCGATCTTGTGATTATGAACAACACAATGATTACAAGCAATACAAAGCAATATACACATGTTTGTATGAAGATTGATTGCAACAGATGCATAGTTTGTAACTAAAGAATATAATATCATTATGTTGTGATGCATGTAAATTATCTTCTTTCTTTATTTTCTTGATTTAGTAAATCAATGATCTGAGAATTCATTGATTGATACTTGAAATCATGTGCATTTATATTTTAATTTTAAGCGAGTCACATTCTGATCTTGCATCTTGCTTAAATTGACATCAGCATTATCATCACAACTCTGAAAACTTCATCAGCAATTTTCATATTAATATGAATGTAAAATATATAATCTTGAAAGTCAGTTTGAGACGTGATGAGATTGTAATGCTGTAAAGTGTGAACATCTCTGATATTTCATTAAAGTAATGTTCATTTATCTTGTCAAAATATTGAGATGATGATGACAGATTCTCTTTTTCATCATTGAATTGAAATTTATCAATGTTTTCAAATTCATTCAGAGCAGACGACATGAAGTTTAAACTGCAACTGAGTGTTCTGAATTCTATATCAGTTAGCAAATCAGATTGTGTCATAGTACATGAAGCTTCATACTGATATGAGATTTTCTCTTGATAGAAGATTTCTTCTTGATGTCGAGTTTTTTCTTGATGTCGAGTTTCTTCTTGATGTTGAGTTTCTTCTTGATGTCGAGTTTCTTCTTAATGTCAAGTTTCTTCTTGATGTTGAGTTTCTTCTTGATGTCAAGTTTCTTCTTGATGTTGAATTTCTTCTTGATGTCAAATTTCTTCTTGATGTTGAGTTTCTTGATGATGTCTTGAATTGAATATTTCAAATCATTATGCAAGTAGACTGATCATCAAGTTGAGTTTCAATATCAATCTTCTGACTCGACTCGAGTACTCAATATCAATCTTCTGACTCAACTTGGATACTCAATTTCAACATTCTGACTCGACCTGATATCAATCTTGAGTCAATACTCGATTCGAGTTCTCGACTCGACTCATCAAGAAATCAAAAATGATGTCAAGAGAGTTAAATATAGAAATTTTTCCGGTTTTTCGCCTTTGCATTATCTTTTTGCATTATCTTTTTGATAGAAAGTCATAACGAGAAACATGAAGAAAAACATGAAGAGAAACATGAAGAGAAACATGAAGGGAAACATGAAGAAAAACATGAAGATCGTTTGATAGAGAGCTTTGATAGAAGACTATGATAGAGAGCTATGATAGAAAGTTATGATAGAGAGTCATGATGAGAAACTATAAAGACTGTTTGATAGAAAGTCATGAAGAGAAGTCATGAAGAAAAGTTATGAAGAAAAGTCATGAAGAAGAGTCATGAAGAGAAGCTATGATAGAGAAACATGAAGACTATTTGATAGAAAGTCATGATAGAAAGTCATAATAGAGAGTCATAATAAAATATCTATCTATCTATCTTAATGTCTTGATGAATCGAGTCGAAAATTTCGAGTCGATACTCGATTTCAATTCTCTGACTCAACTTAAATACTTGAGTTAAACATCTTGATTTGACTCAAATACTTGAGTCAAGAATTCTGACTTGAATCGAGTCTTGACGAGTTGAAAACTCGACTTGATCTCGATGACTCGACTCAACGCGATCAGTTTATATGCAAGACAGCTTCATCTTGTTTTTCAATAATGACATATATTTGATATGTTGATTTGAATGATCTCTTGAAATATGAAAGCAGTTTATTGATGCACACAACATTCTGAGTCTTCACTGTCATGTATGTAATTTCACTTCTATCATTTCAATCATTGACAAGATATGATTTGCAAAGTATATTTGTAAACACATTGATATATCATTTTGTCTGAAACAAAAGATATCATTGAATAAAGTCATTCAGATCTTCAATCTGAACATTGATAATTGAAAATTAAGTACAATTTATTTAGAAAGTTAGTCAATCTGTTGTTTCATACAGATATAAAGATTGATGTATGAAATACATTTCAATTTCACTCTTTACAAGCTACTGATTGTTGAGTATCATCAATAAGATGTCATTTCATGATATAATATGTTTCAAACTGATAGTTTGCTGCAGAAAATTACACAATATAAGTCTTTATAGTTTTGCTTGCTACTGATAGATTTCATCTGATGAAGAGTTTGCTTGTTAAAATTGACTTCTGTTGTACAATCTTTGCTTGATGATGATTTAATTGTAAGAATTGAGCGATGAACTGTGATTCAATGAAAGCTTAAGAATTTGATGATCGAGATGTTGAAGTAACAGAAGAAGAGTCAATAAAATTAATAAATTCAACGTGATGTGATCTGAAAGTCAAAGATGATTCAGAAAAGACATTTCGTAAGTTTGAATCATTGCATTCATGACAGAATTTGATGCTGAATGACAAGTCAACATGAGAATCATCTGTTTCAAGACAATACTGTCTGATCATATTGATACAAATGTAATGTATGATGTTTTTTCACTTCATATGAATCATTGAAAATTAATGAGATTACATATACAACAGAGTCATAGCTAATGTGACACACGCTGAGCAGTGACTTTCTTGTCTATCGAGTCTATGACATATTCGATTACTCATTATCTTCGTTGATCTCAAGCATTCAGTATACATCATCATTTGAATGTGCTGTCTCATGCATGTCAAATAAACTATCTGATGCAATGTGATGATAAATTAACTCTTTCAAGCGAAGATATCTTTGATAGTGCAATTGATTACAATGTGCAAATCTTTTCTCAAAGTTAATGTTCAGCTGCTTTGTATCAATATGAAGATCAGTCATGACTTTCAAACATCAATCAAGAACATCAACAGATAAATACTCATCAATCACTATTATTCATTAACATGACAAATCAAGCATATCAAGACAAGAGCATATTATATCTTTTTACATTTGTTGATAATTCATCAAGCAGAGTTGAATTGAGTCAAAGAGCTAGATCTGAAATCTGTTCTGAATGATGATAGAAAATTCATGATTGATCTGAAACACAGTTGAATCAATTCTTTTGTCGACGAATCTTATAATAATTAGATCTGTCGTCGAGTTCGAGTTGCTCAACTCAACTCAGATTGAGTTTCAGTGTTGAGTTAAGTTGAGAGAGATCAATTCAACTCAATCAAGTTAAGTCAGACTCTTGACTCAACTCAGTCAACTTGACGAGTTGACTCGAACTCGATTGCAGACCTACTTTCTATCAAATTCCCTATCAAATTCTCTATCAAAGTGATCAAACTCTCTATCAAACTCTTTATCAAACTTTCTATCATGTTTTCTATCATATTTCTCATTATATTTCTCATTATATTTCTCATTATATTCTCTATCATATTCTCTACTACACTTTCTATCATATTTCTCACTATATTTCTCATTATATTCTCTATCATATTCTCTACTACACTTTCTATCATATTTCTCACCATATTTTCATCATATTTCTCACTATATTTTCTATCATATTTTTCACCAACCTTTCTATCAAATTCTCTATCAAATTGATTGCAAAATTGATTGCAAAAAAAAAAATTTGAAAAAAAGAGAAAAAGTATACTATTTTTAGTACATAGTATACTATATTTAGTAACAAAAATCAAGTTCAAGCAACTCAATTCAATTTCGAGTTAAGCTTGAGTTGAGAGAAATCAACTTAATCTCAACTCAAATTCAGAATTGAGTTGAGTTGATCTTTCTCAACTCAACTCAATTCTAACTCAACGACAGATTTAATGATAATTTCAGCTTCTAACATATGAATACACTTCTTGATGTAGTATGAATATGTAGATAGCATGAAGATAAATGCGATCTGCTGATGACTTAGAATCAAAGCTGTTTTCTTCACGAAGATTGTAAAAGTATATTTATGCTCATATTAGTATGAAGATGAGTTGCTGTTGAGTAAATAACATACATGTCAGCAATAGATCAACATTTTATTTAACTGATTTCATCAAGACTTAATACGTTGATTCTTAGTACTCATTTCATAGAAAAAGCAGTTCTTGAAAAGAATATTTGATTCGTGGTCTTGATGAAGACGATGATGTGCAACAGCAAGTAAGTCTGTTTTTACTTCTTGATCAAATTTTATAACTCTTAAAATTTTGTTTATCTTTTTTGTCAAATTTAGAAACTGTTGAAGACAGCTTATACTAATATGAGATGATATCTCAACATAGATTCAAACAATATATTGAGAGTATGCATCAATGATCTTGTATATCTTGAATTCAAACATGTTCAGTTTGCAATAATCATTGATTAATCATATGAAGTTGAAATCTGAAACAATGTATTCATCTTAAGTTTGTTGCAAGTCATATTTTTGTTGAGTAACATCATCAGAGTTCAAGATCTTAATCAAATTGTAGAGTTAAATGCTATAATGTGTTAGTAAAGCAAGACAACATATTGAAAATGTAAGTGATTATGATATTAAATGATCTTGCTTTCAAAAATGAGCATGAAGCATATTTCATTCATAATTCTCAATGATTTTCTTTTGAAGTTCAACTTCTACAATAGACAGCATTTCTGCATCTGCTATCTTTTTATTGATCAAATTAACGCGATTCTTAAATCTCAGCTTCTTTCATATGCATATAAGAAAGAATCATGTGATTTTAGAATCTTCATTCTCAAGAATTCAAAATATATTCTTGTCAAATAGATGAAGTAAATAGAGTTCTCTGATTCAATCATGAAACTCATCACTTGTGTTTGCTTAAGTATTTCTAATTATCTGTCATGTGCAAAGTCGATTGTGCAAAGTTCATTGAGTTATGTTGACATAATATTCATCTTGTAGAATTCAATGAATATCTGATATCTTGACATCATTATGAGATAGTTCAAGAATTCTTTTCTTATGATCTTTGAAAGAAATAACTGATTGAGACATGATGAGATTGAATATCATTGTATGTATCATAGATATAATATTGTTTTTTGAAATTTGTTGAAAGCTTCATCAAATTTAGTGATGAATCTTTTAAAAGTGCAAAATAAGAATCAGAGTTGTAAAATTAATTTCACTGCTTCTTTAATGCTTCATATGTAGTGTTATGATTTTAGTCTTCATTTATTCTTTCTAGTCTTCATCTTGATTTCATTCTAATTGAGTCTAGTGAGCATTCAAGCTAGAGATGATGTCATTGAGACTCTGCATCATATGTGTAAGACGTTAACTCAATCGAGTTTAGCACAGAGCTGAGAAACACACATATAAGAATTGAGTTCTTTTCTGTAAATACTTTTCTTTCTTAGCATTTATCTATTAGTTAAATAACACTCATATGACTCGCTCTATGCTGATCTTTAACAGTAGATAAATGTTAATCAACTATTCTGCTATCAATGTGTAGATGATACGAAATAATCTACTTCGTTTATTCAGAAAATTCGCAAGAAATTCTTTGAATTACTTTTATTCAAATTTATCAAATCACTCACTCAACTTTATCACAATCAATCATTACACACTTACATATTTATTTCTATCTTTATTTTAATTTCTCATCATGACACATGACTTTGAATCAGTCGAATTTCAAACGACTCGTCTGCTTAAAAGCATTGCAAATAGACGAGTTTTTCTTCTTTCTTTCAATGTCTCAGCTGAATCTCAGAATGTTGCAATCTCATGAAACATCAAGATTGAAAAATAACTACGTCAGTAAGCTTTTGATCAGTCGAACGAGATCATCAAGATGTTAGATGAGCTAAGAGATCAACAAAACATGACTTTGAAATGCAATGAGCACTGAATCATTCTACAAGTTAAACATACTCAAAGATTGAAACAGCTAAAGATCAATTGCATGACAATGAACATTCTAAAAGAGATTAACACTCAACTACAAGAGAAAATGTTGAAACTCAAAGAGAAACAGTCTCGATCTCGACAGTCTACTGAGTCTCGATCTACTACAAATCATCTATCTCAACAAGATATCAAGTTGCAAGCTTCTATCAAGAATCATACTTGACGAGAAATGTTCAAATCATCGTTCAAATCATTTGCAAATGATCATCATTGATTCTACAAATTTTTGAATTTATTTATATTCACTGATGAAGACGAATTAAGTTGAGAAGATTGAAGAAACAAGATGAATGATAAGCTGATTGTCAATGTCAATCAATTCAATGATGAGATCATCTATATTGTTTACATGATGTCTAGACTAGAAGATGACGCTGCAAAGCACATTTTTGCTCGACATTATTTTGATTCTTTGAATTCATTCACTTTGATTTACGAGCTATTCAATCATTTGAAAGAAATATACGATAAACTGAATAAAAATTGAAAGTCTCGACGTGAATACAACACTCTGAGACAAGCAGACAAGTCTTTCAATGTCTTCTACTTCAACTTTATGAAGCTATTCAGCTATCTCAATTATGATGATTGCATTCTGATGAATGATCTTCAGAATAAAATCAACAATCGCTTGTAAAACGCTTTATCAGTCTGTTCAGAGAACTTTACTTCGCTTTCTCGTCTAAAGAAATTTCTTCAAGATGTGAATAATAAACAGCGAGTCAACTATCAGCTACGCAGCGAACGTCACACTGTCATTGTCAAAGTCACTGTCATATTTGACAAACACGTTACTTCATTGTCAATGATGACTTCAATAATCAATTATGTTAAGTTTATCATCTTTTCTATTTCTGAGTCTAATTGAGCGAAATCATCTATCATCTGCTACATCTGCAAAATTTCAAGTCACTTGTTCAAGAATTGTTCTCAGAACAAGATTGATATTTTAACTTTTCAAGCTTTCATTTCTTGTTTACATGAAATCATCATTTCAAAGAATAAAAAGAATGAGAAAATGTCTTCTTTTGAGAATAGTGAGGCAAAAAACTAGTGACTTTCATCAAAGACGCGATGAAAGATGTGTTAATTTCTTCAATGATGAGCATGTCAGATGATTCTTTTGCTTCTGAATCTTTGACTATTGAATGTATACTTTCTAGCAATGAAATTGATTACTCATTGAAGTCATTGATTGACATCAAAGCTGCTGACTATTCATTCATTGATGAAGTGATTACGCAGATTGTTTGTGATTAGTTGTAAATCAAGTCTCTGACTTTGATCAAAGTAAAGTCAATACGAGAATTCAACAATCATTATGCAAAAAAACTCATTACTCATGTCATCTATTTGAATCTGACAATTTAAGATCATACGATTAACATCGCTTTTATGTTAATCACTCAATTAAATCAACATCAAATGATTCTTGAAAAAACATGAATGAACAAAATCAATCTAATAATTGATATGCAAATCGATTTTCTTCGATTTTCGAATTTCAACTCTACTAGTCAGAAGTTGATTGCTCTATTCTTAAGCAATAAATCAATCATGAAACAGCAGAGCTTGACTTCTACTCATATACTGAAAAGATCTTTCACTTTCGTTACATCTTAATTCAGTCAGAAATCACTTTCTTTCAGTCAAAAGAAGAGCTCAATTGAACAGTTAAAATCGTGTGACGCGACTTTAACTAACGTCAAAATTTCTAAATCGACGTCAGATTCAATGAGCATTGCAATGATAGAAACTGCAACTTATAGAATGTTAGTCAAATGATCAGATGTAAAGACTTTTGCTGTTATCATTTTGAAAATTGATCGACTCATAATTACAGTTGAAAATAAGCTTGAAGAAGTGAATCTGCATGAGCTTTCACACGTCGAGATTCTTGAAGAGATCAAAGTCAAGCTTTTCTTCGAGTATCATGATTATCTAGACGTGTTCGATCGAGCTATGATCAATCAGCTATCATTTCATTGTTTCTATGATCACAAAATTGAGTTGATCAACGAAGAAATGCTTTCTTAAAGCAGACTTTACCAGATGTTCAATCACAAACTTCAGAAGATAAAAAAGTATCTGATTAATTATCTAAACAAAGAATTCATTTTCTTCAGCTTCGCATCATACATTTCGCTCATCTTGTTCATTGAAAAGAAAGACGAAAGTCTGCATTTCTGCGTCGATTACAGAAAGCTTAATGCTTTGATCAAATGAAATCATTATTCTTTGTCATTGATAGACGAGATTCTCACTCATATACAAGAAAGCAAGTATCTGACTCGATTGAACATCATTGTCATGTTCAATAAACTACGTATGCATTCAGATAACAAAGATTTGACTATCTTTATTATCTTCTTCGACTCATACAAATATCATGTAATGCTCTTCAAATTAACAAATGAATCAACGTTCTATCAACATTATATGAACGACATGTTGTTCAAATATCTACATCAGTTTTGTCAGATTTATCTAAATGACATTATTATTTACAGCAAAATCTTGAAGAAACACAAGCAACATGTACAATTGATCTTGAACAGACTACGAAAGATCAATCTACAGATAAACATAAACAAATGCAAGTTTTATGTGCAGAAAATCTTCTTTCTAGAACTTTTGATGTTAATCAAAGAACTGAAGATAAATTCTTGAAAGATACAAACAGTCGTTGAATGATCTACACTCAATAATCTCACTCAGATACAGTTCTTCATTGACTTCTGCAACTTTTATCAATGCTTTATCAAGAATTTTTCAAAGATTGTTCGTCTCATGATTCAACTTACTTAAAAGAAGATCATATTTGAATGAAATGAAATCTGTCAAACGACATTTGATCATATGAAGAGATGTATGATCAAGACTTCAATACTTCGTCACTTTGATCAGACTTGTGAAACTATTCTTAAAATCAACTCATTCAACTACATCAACGATGAAGTTCTGTCTCAATATGACGACGAAGAAATTCTACATTCGATTGCTTTCTATAGCAAGAACATGTCTTCTGCTAAATGCAACTACGAGATATATGATAAAGAACTGCTGATCATCATTCAAGCATTTAAACATTAATGACTTGAACTAAAGTTAACTGACATTTCTATCAAGATGTTCATCAATCATCAAGCGCTCATTTCATTGATGAAAGACAAAGAGCTAAGCAGATGATAGATGCGCTGAGTACAAAAGCTCATTGACTTTAACTTCAAGATAATGTATTGATCAGATAAACAAAACATCAAGATCGATGCATTAATTCATCAAGTCAACGTCGTGCTCAGAAATCTTGATGATGAGTGCATTCATTATCAATGAATCACTATTCTGACGTTAAATTGAATGAAGATTGCTGATTTAAAGAAGAACATCAGCAAATCAATCTATAAACAGATTCTTGAGACTAATAGAATTGACGAGAATTGTACGTTACTTCGCGAAGCAATAGCAAGAGACGAGACACAATGTGAAGATATCAAATTGAAGAATTGTCGTGTTCAGAATGAAATCTTGTATCATGATAATCAGCTATGAATTTCGTTCAATGAACTTCTACAAATGAATTTGATTCGTGAAGTACATAATCAGTCATTGATGAATCATTCTGATATTCTTAGAACTATAAAGATCATAAAACGAAATTACTATTGATCATTCATGCAAAAGACAGTAGATCAATATATTCAAAACTGCTATGTCTGTCAACGTTCAAAAATATTTAGAAATAAATCAAATGACTTGCTTCAATCTCTATTGATACTTGAACAACGATGATAAAACATAGTCATGAACTTTATTATCAATCTATTTGATTCATATGATCATAATGCTATTCTGACTGTCATTTGCAGATTGTTAAAAGAAAGGCATTATATCTCTTGCATCATTGATGATGAAGATATCACAGTCGAAAAAACAGCTGAAATGTTGCTTCAATGAGTATATTGATTTCACGATTTATCAAACTTCATTGTGTTCAATCGAGATTCTCAGTTCATTTTCATTCTCTGAAAGTCTCTTTGCAAACGACTGAGCATTTCTCTTCGATTGTTCATTATTTATCATTCTCAGATCGATGATCAAAGTGAACAAGTTAATCAGAATGTCAAAAGATATCTTTGTTTCTTCTGTTCATACATGCAGAATGACTGATTCAAGTGATTGCTTATGATCAAGTTTGTCAACAATAACGTCTTGTTTTCAATCATCTTCTTGATTCTCTTCTTCATGAATAAGAGCTTTTATTCTCGTATGAGCTTCAATTCTGACATCATTGAGTATGAAAGCACTCGCGAACGCTTGCAAATCATCAGAGTCGAAGATATATTTGATCACATGAACAAGATGTTAAATTTCGCTTATGAAGCTTTGATCAAAACATGAGAATGAATGATGAAACAAGCTAACAAGCATAGAAAGAAAATCAATTACAAAATTGAATCAAAGATGTTTCTGAACGAAAGAAACATTGTCACAGCGAGACTCTTCAAAAAGCTAGATGATAAGATGCTTGATTCATTTAAGATCACAAACTTTATTGACTTCTTTTATAAATTGAAACTATCAGACACTATGCATATACATGATGTATTTTATTCAGAACTTCTTCGTTCTGTCGTTAATGATTTTCTACCTGATCAGAAGAATGAATCTTTGAGATCAATAATGATAAACGATGAGAATGAATGAAAGATCAACGATATATTGAACTTTCAATGATATTGAAGATTACTTCAATATCAAATTAAATGAAAGAGCTATAACAATGATCTCAACTGATATAATGCTGACGACGATAAATTTATGAACGCTCAAGAGATGATTGACGACTTTTATATCAAATATTCAAGAAAAGCGCACTAAGAAATAACATTCATGCGAACATGAATAGTCAAGAAGAGAAAGTAATGTTACAATTCTAGTCTTCATTTATTCTTTCTAATCTTCATCTTGATTTCATTTTAATTGAGTCTAGTGAGCATTTAAGCTAGAAGTGATGTCATTGAGACTCTGCATCATATGTGTAAGACATCAATTCAATCAAGTCTAGCACAGAGCTGAGAAACATACATATAAGAATTGAGTTCTTTTCTGTAAATACTTTTCTTTCTTAGCATTTATCTATTAGTTAAATGACACTCATATGACTCGCTTTATGCTGACTTCTAACATGTAGTATATTCAATGTCTCGTATGTGACTTACTAAATAGATCACATATAATACATATGAAGCACTGAGTAAATCACATATGAGACACTGAATAAATTACACATATGAAGCATTGAATTTATCACATATGAGACACTGAATATACTACATATGAAGCATTGAAGAAGCAGTGAGATTGATTTTATAACTCTGATTCTTATTTTGCACTTTTAAAAGATTCGTCACTAAATTTGATGAAGTTCTCGACAAATTTCAAAAAACAATATTCTATGATACATACAACGATACTGATCAGCTAGGTAAGATAGTCATCTTCATATATGTATGAAGATGAAGTCACATGATATGTCACATGCTCTTTACACGTCTTTAGTAATTGACATTAGATTTTACGTTGATTATTGTACAAACATTCTTCGATTTCTGCAATGTTTAAACGTTCTCTTCATCTGATAGATTCTCTCTGTTCTCTTCATCTGATAGATTTTTCTTGTTCTTTTCATCTGATTGATTCTTCTTGATTCTAGAAAGCTCAAACAAACACATTGTCTTATTCTGATTAATTTTCATTATCATATTCTGACTGATCTTCTTTGTCATATTCTGACTGTCTGTAAACACAATATCACTTTCATTCTGAGATTTCATAGTTCTAAACTTCTTCTTCAAATCTTCTCAAGTAATCTTTGCAGCATCTTTGCGCTTCTTGATTTCTTGATTTTGCTTAGCTTTCTTAATTAACTTTCTCACTTTCTTTCTGAAAATGTTATGTATTTCAATCTTTGTTTGAATCTTCATACATTTCTGCTTAGATTTGATGATACTAATCTTATATTAGTATGAGAATAACATATGATATCAATTTGCTTATCAAGTTGTGTTGAAGAAAAGACTTGCATATTCTTTCTCATCTATCGTCATTTGTCGCTGAATGACTAATGTTATTTTGAGAGAAATGACATCGTAAACAATATGCAATGTTATTCTAATGTAAGTTACATTCGCTTCAAATCAAGTCTGACATAGTAGAATCAGCGCTTGCTTCAAGATTGCAACATCATTCAGATTCATATCAATATAAATCTTGTTAAGATCTAGATTCAGCATCATTTGAATATTCAGCTTCTTTTGATCATAACATTTCTGCTTCATTGCTGTCTTTCTCTTCAATAAAGTTCTTAAATGTTTAAAGATAGTCGACATCAGTTGATATATTTTTTCATTCTCTTTCTTCAATTCAACATCATCGTTCTCATATTCAGAGTCTTTCTCTTCTTTCAACGAAACTATTGTTGTTAGAAATCAGCATAGAGCGAGTCATATGAGTGTAATGTAACGAGTATATAAATGCTAAGAAAGGAAAGTATCTAGAAGGAAAAAATCGACTATCTATATGATTCAGAAGAACATAAGCTAACCCTGAATAGAGTTGACTTCGGAACAAGCCTATGCTCTAGCGACGAGCGATCGACGATAGTTCTCAGAATAGTCATCAACATAGTCATCAACATAGTCATCAACATAGTCATCAACATAGTCATCAACATAGTCATCAACATAGCTATCAACGAAGATGCGTAGCTAGAATCGTAACATTATTCTCTCTCTTCAACGATTCATGTTTGCATGAATGTATTTTCTTAGTCTTGTGTAGAATCGAAATGCCTATTGTAGCAGGCTCACTATGCAAGGTAGAAGTGTCATTGAAGCAGGCTCACTAGTTGCACGCGAACGAGTCGACAGACCGATTCACTGATAGATAGAACGATGTGAGTAGATAGATCATCGCATTGACGGAAGATGTCATTGTAGCAGACTCACTAGTTGCATGTGAATGTATGATCAGATTCACTGATGAGTAGAACGATGAGAAGATAGATCATCGCATTGACAGTGTCATTGAAGCAGGCTCACTGATCGACTTGCTCATCGAAGAGATTGACTTTGAGCTCGTCATTGTAGCAGGCTCACTAGTTGCACGTGAACGTATGATCAGATTCACTGATGAGTAGAGCGATGAGAGCGAGTAGATCATCGCATTGACGATGTCATTGAAGCAGACTCACTGAGGGTTTGCTTCTCGAGATAGAGACTTCACGCAGTTCTATGACTGGCCTCGTTTGATTGTTCAACAAATTCGAAGAATTTCTTGCGAATCTGAATGAACGATTAATTCGCTGATCTTTGATCTAGTCGAATGGTTTCAATCGTTTGTTTATTCTCGCTGAATCAGCTCACGAGGGAAGAAATATGAGTGCTGCTGCACGAACGCAAGTCGCTAGACCAAAGTCGATAGAGAATTGAAGAACTACTAGCAGAAGCATTCGAAGAGATCGATGCAGATTATTTCACTTCGCCTGTAACGAAGAAGCATTTATATAATGTTAGAGATCAGCATAGAGCGAGTCATATGAGTGTAATGTAACGAGTATATAAATGCTAAGAAAGAAAAGTATCTAGAAGGAAAGAACCGACTATCTATATGACTCAGAAGAACATAAGCTAATTCTGAATAGAGTTGACTTCGAAACAAGTCTATGTTCTAGCGACGAGCGATCGGCGATAGTTCTCAGAATAGTCATCAACATAGTCATCAACATAGTCATCAACATAGCTATCAACGAAGATGCGTAGCTAGAATCGTAACAATTGTGATGTCATCATCGAAAGAAGAGTTGAGATCTGCGTCACTAACATACTCTGACTTCGAGACATTGAACTGTCTTTTTCGTTTCTTCTGCTTATTCAACAAGAGATCTGCATAATTCTCATTTTGTCTGTATTTATCTCAGATATTTGCAGACTTTAGTATCTTGTGATCAAAGCGAGTGATGATTATTTGATTAAAGAATTCAAGCTGATTAGAAGAATTCTTCATATTCATATGAAGATTCGAAATTTCTGCAACTGTTTGAGTCAGCACTTGTCTCAAATCTTCATCTGATTCATGATCAAGCATATTAGTTGAAATATCATTCACAAGTTTTTCTTGAAGAGCATATGCTTCTGAACTGTCTTGAATTTTGTGAACATTCTCATTGATTGCATTCAGAAGCATAATCAGAAGTTCTTTGATGATTGAATTATTTGTTTGAATTGCTAGTTCTGATTGAACTTTCTTTATGATCTTGAAATTTTTATACTGATCATGATTGTTGAGAACTTTGATTCAAATGATTGTCACATTTAGTGATTGAAACATCTGTATTCAGTTAACACAGTCTTCATACTGATATGAAAGTGTAACTTGCTCTCAGAACACACTTTCATGTTTGAATCTTTGCAGTAATGTTCACTGTTGACGCTGCAATCAAAACTTTTGAGCAATGAGAATCAAGATTTAAATTCTGAGCATTAACAACATACATGATGATAAGAATGACAACATCAATCTCAACATTATTAAAGTCATCAATCATCTTTTTTCGCTTTTTCACTGTAAGATATGCAGCTAAAATCTTGATAAAGATGTGAAGATGATTTAACACACACTTATAAAATCATGTTATCAATGATGTGTTTTTCATAACTATGACTTTTCGTACTGTTTCAAAGATTGCGACTGAAAGAACATAGTCGCGAATCTGACTGAAAATGTATCTCAACGTTGATGATTCATAAGTTAAATACTTAATTTTCTTCATTCTGATGATAAACTGACTATCATCAGATTTGAGAATGCGTGAAATAAGTCATCTGACATTGAATTCAGATGAATTGAACTGAGTCATGTTTTTCACATTCATTGATAGTTTGAGCGTTTGCATGATTGAGTCTAGTCTGCTTAATTGAGTCAATGTGAACTTGATACATAACTGTCGAAACAAATCAGCGACAGATGAAAAGAACTTTCTTTTGATTTTTACTTGATTAATCAAATCTTGTTCTGTAATTCTCAATAGTTAGTTCTTAAGAACTGTTGAGAGAAATCTTGAGTAGTCTGTGTCAATCTGAGTTCATATTGATATGAAGTCAATTCATCTGATTACAGCTTGATGATATTATTACATTTCTGACTTCTCATTTTAAGCATATTTCATGTTCACAGTTTTGATAACATGTGATGACATCATTGAGATCAAGAAAATTTTAGCATCTTGCTTGTTTCAAATTAGAACGAATGCAGTAGAGTGATGTATTGAAATCAGATTGTCAATATATGAAAAATAGTTTTGCATGATATCAAGACGCTCATTGATGATAATGCGCTTCACACTAAGTTTCTAAATCAGTATTATGATGTCATAATCAGACTGTGACTTACATGATTGAATGTAATATACAAAGACGTAGTACTTTGTCATTCATGTTATTCACTTCAGAAAGCTTTGTCAGTTCTTTCATCAGTACTGTTGATAGAAATTGTTGCAAGCATGCATCTTTGATACTTCTGATTAGTCTAACATAAACTAGTATAAAGCTGTGAATAAAGCTGTTGTTGACACGCTAGCGATCTAGCGTGTCTTCATGAGTAAAACTTACGTCATGTTGCATCTTCTTTCTACTTCAGCTTTGAACTTCTAGTTAGAATACACTCATATGATTCGCTCTATGCAGACTCATAACATTAGTTCAAAGCTCATTAATCTTGCTATTGACGTGTAAATAATATAAAAACAAGTTACATTATTCAAACTTAAATCAGAATCGAAATTCGAAAATTGAGTTCAGAAGACTCATTAGAAATCAAGAAATTTCTAGAACAGAACAGAAAAACACGAACGTGTTGCTCTAGACTAACTCTTTACTGAGCTTGTCATCAGAACAGAAGAACAGAAGAACATGAATGCGTTGTTCTAAAACTGAAATCAGAAATTTCAGCTGAATCTCGATCAGCAATTTTCTACTCACACAATGACTAGAAGCACAGAATCAGAATCAGTGAGCATTGCTCATTATGAACTTCAAAATGCTAGAAAAGAATCACTTCTATCACAGAATTGAACAGCATCAGAAGAAGAAGACATGAATGCATCATTGAATACAGAAGAAGAAAACATGAACGCGTTGCTTTTTGATCACGAAATGATCAAGATCAGCATCAGCACTGAACTGAATGCTTGAATAAGCACTCATGAAGCAGATGATCTCATTATCTTTATCAAGTACATATGTTAACAGCATGACATCAAAATCAAGACTTACAATGACATGATTCAGATGTTGAATGATGTCAACAAGATCAACATCAAGTTGAAAGTTACGCAGACAACGTTGAATGCTGTTTAAACGCGTTTACAAAAAGAGATGAAGAAAAAGAACATGATTATACATCATTTAGAAGCAACATCAAGTTAACTAAGCACTTTGATTTCGAAAGATCAATTCTCGAAGTCAATCAAGTTATCTGACTCATCTTTGTTTGAAGATTCAAGACAGAATGTAAATAATTGATTGTTTCAAATGCAAAACAAGCTGAAGATGAACAAGAATCATTTTTCTATTGAAGAAATGAAGATTGCATATGTGAAAAGTCGAGTCAGTGAAACGATCAAACATATAGCACTCAGAATAAAAAACATGATCACGAACTCATTTCTTGAAGCAGAAAAGATATCGTCGATCATAAATAAGATGTACAATGATTTCAATCAACATCACACGACTCAACGACAGTTCTTGAAGCTGTATCAAAACAAGATCTTCTTTCATGAATTTTGAATGAAATTTCAGAAACTTAGTGTGAAACTAGAATACAATATGTAACGATTGTCTCTTTAACAACACAAAATATAAACAGAGATCAGTATAGTAACAAACTAATCATTAGACTGAAGATCTGAGAATAACTAAAATAATAGATTGTATTGACTATTACATGAGTTGAGCACGAAGCTTCTATTTAAGAGAATGATCATCATTATATAAATATAGAAGAATTATGTCAAGTCATTTCTGCTCTGAATGATCTCTTTGATCATCTTTAAGCGAGATGAGCAAGATGAGCATCATGCTCATCATGCTCACTGTGATCACTTTTGATTCAAATGATCAGAGTAATCACTTCAAGACTTTGATTACTCAATGATTATTTAATCATTGCTTTATCTAATCATCTGCAAAAGAGTTTTAACACTAAACTCTCTTCTAAGATTTTCATTTCAAAAATTACTTTTCTTTCATGTTTTCTCATTGCACAACAAAAAATTCTATCTTACGTTGCAAAGATCTTCTTGAGCATACAAGTTCTGAGTGTGCTGTCATGCGTTCTTGTAAACATTGCAGTCACTTGCAAAAGAAATGTCGTGTTGATAATAAATTTGATCATTGCATCAAGTGTATACATTTCGATCATAAGTGCAATTTTACTTTCTTGATGATGAAGTGAAAAAGAATAAAGACAGAACATAATCGCGTTCTTCATGAGTTGCTGAATGCTCACAAGCAGATGCAAGAAATCTTTGCGAGAGCTACTCATCTGCAAAATCAATTTGTGTTTCTGAAGAACAAGAAACAGATTATGATTAAATGAAAGTTTTGAAACATTATCAAGCTTAAGAAAGAAAAAACAAGAATTAACGAATCATTGCTGAATGATCTTCTTTTTGACGTGTCTTTTGAGTAGATTGAGATTTCATCAGATTTTGACTGACTAAGTTTCTTAACTGAAATTGTCACAGAAGCATTTAACAGTTCTTGAGATTTCTTCTTGATTCTCAAGTGTTCTTGATATGTTCATAATCTTTTCACTTGACTAATTAATGAGATTAATCTTTGATTTTCTGTTGATTTAGTATATTTTCTACTTCGTACTTGACGTTTTGACTCTCTGAATTGATTTCTGAAGATTTTGTTTAAATTGATGAATTCAAGTTTGCAGACTTCAAAAGAAAAATATGAAATACTGAATGTATTCTCATAAATGTTGAAAGATTCAACTTATAGTTAATCAATCTCTTTTCTTCTAGAATTTCAAATGATTCTAGTTTCATGTGATTCAACTTGTTACTTGATCTTTTCATTTTGATATTTCATCTTAGTAAATAAACTTTGTTTTTCTTTTTAAGAGTAAATTCTTTATCTCTTTTCTTATTTGCATACAGAGTCATACATTTGCTTAGAAACTGAATGTTCTTCTGCAGCTCTTTGTGCAACAAATGTATTTGTTCAATCTGTATCATAGCTTTTTGAGCTATTTGTACAAATTCACACGATTTCTTGAGAGTCTTCGACTTAAACGCATAGTTTGCAAAGAATGATGACATGCTGATTACTTTCGTTGTTGTGCTATTGAAAGTCAACTGTGCTACTGACAGTAACTGTATTCAATCATTCTGCCTATAGTTGATATAGCATCTGAGATACTGTTTCAATGTCTGATTCATTCTTTTCATTTGTTCATTCATCTGCGAATGATAAGCTGTAAACAGCTTATGATGAATCTCTAGTTGATTCATCAACGATTTTCAGAATTTCGATGTGAAGAGCTTGTTTCTATTTGAAATTATCTCATCTGATAATTCATGATTTGCTACAATCATTCTCAGAAACGTGTATGTTAAATCTTCTGCGAATGTTGCTTTCTTGTATGACAAGAAGTATTTGTACTTGATTAGTCTGTCTGTGATCATCAATATAAAGTTGTACATTGTTCTCATAACTCTTTCTTTTAATCTTGATAACTTGACTATAAAGTTCAAAGCTATGCTTTTTCATGCATGATCTGATGTGCTGAGACTTTTCAAAAGTTCGTAGAGTCTGTGTCGACTATGCTTTGTTTGAATGCATACATTGCACTTTCTTATGATATTCTCTATCTACTTTCTTATCTTAGAGAAGTAGTAAATTCTAGATATTCTTTTAATGATTTTGTTCGAATCTTGATGTTTATGTATCATTGACTTGTGATAATCACTTATTACCTCTTGTCTGCATCTTGTTGAAACATAAATGAGATCTTGAAATGTTAGTATTTCGTTGATTATTTCAAAGTTCACGTTGTCAGCGATATTCTCTATAATATTCTGTGCAACTGAGTTCTTTGCTAACTTTAGCTTTATTCATTTTTCGAGATCTTGATTGTAAATTTATAGCGTAGCTGCATTTTGTTTATTGTAAACAATGAAATCATTCTGATTCTGTTATAAGATAGTCTGATTTACCTGTGATTTATCTGTCATGTGATCTGCTCTTTTACTCAAGACATCAATCTTTGAGTTTTCAGATCTCTTTCAATATTGAATGTTGAAGTTGTATGATGACAATTTCTTCAATCATCTGATTTGTCTTCGATTCAGAACTTTCATGATCATGAAGTATAACAAATTCTTATGATTTGTATATACTTGAATCTGATGTTTAGATTTTTTCAGATACACTCTTCATTGTTTGAAAGAGTTGACAATAGCTACTAGTAGCTTCTTGTCATGTATTTCATAGTTTAATTCAGCGACTGTAAGCTTACAATTATAGTAAGCAATAGAGTGCAGACGTCTCTTATCATCTGATTGATTAATACACGTCTCAATAGCTTTGTTTGATGCGTTTATCTCAAGCGTAATAGATTTTTCTGATTCAAACATGATCAGTATTGACTGAGAGATGAACAATTTCTTTAACTTCTTGAAAGCTTCTTCTGCTTTCTCAGTTCACATGAATGATATATTCTTTTTTGTAAGATTCGTAAGTGACGAGACGATTCTGAAGTATCTTTTTATAAAGCATTTATAAAAGTTCGCGAATTCTAAAAAGAATTGAACTTCGATCTTTGACTTTGACATCGATCAAGTCATAACAACTTCTATCTTCTTTGAGTTCATTCTTAGACTCTGAGACATGACTATGAATCTCAAAAATTGTACATTCTGTACATGAAATTCACTTTTTCCTGACTTAATGCGCAGATCGACTTTCTTCAAAGTCTGTAGAATCTTCTTAACATGTTGCACATGTTCTTTCTTCATCTTTGAATATACTAATATATTGTTCAGATATACTATGATGAATTGATTCAGATAACGTTGTAACATGTTATTCACAAATGTCTGAAACGTGACTGAAGCATTGATTAAATCGAAAGACATGATCAAATACTTGTAATGTTTTAGTTGAGTGCAAAAGACTGTCTTTCACTCGTCTTCTTCTTTAATTCGTATTTGATTGAATGCTTCAAGTATATTGAATTTCATAAATCACTGTGCTCTCTGAAGTCTATTCTGCAATTCAGATATGAGCGATAGTGAATAACTGTTTTTAATCATGATGTTATTCAATGCTCTGTAATCAACACATAGTTTTAAACTTTTATTCAATTTCAAAACAAACAAAATTGAATATTCTGCTGATGATTGCAATTCTTTAATGAATTTTTTTTGCATATTTTCTTTCAGATATTGTCACAAAGCGTTGAGCTTTTCTGTTGACAATGAGTAAATGAACTGTTTCGTGAGTTTCTTGTCATCTATGAGCTTAATCTCATGATCTCATGATTGATGTTTGAGTAATGTCTCTTGATCACTTTCTTTCTCAAACAGAATCTTATATTTCTGATATTCTTTAGAGATTTCAACGATAGTGAGATTACTTTTAATCTTTCTGCTTCATAACATCTGTGCATCTGAGTTGTTCTTCAGCTCACTGCGTATATCATTCGCTGTCATTGCAAAGATTTTCACATTCTCTGATGACTTCAATATTGAGTGCAATCGCGTCGTTTCTGTATGAAGAAAAGCGATTGTCTTATTGACTCAATCTATCATCGAATTGATCATATGAAGTCATGATATGTCTAGAACTATATTGCTTTCTGACTGCTTTGTAACATTTAAACGTAACTTCTTTCAATGACGTTCAAGTCTCAAATGAATGAGTTAAGTCTTTTGATATATTAGTTTATTATTGTACTTCATGAGTATTTCATCAAAGTTTTGCAAATTATAAGATTCTTTCTTTTTCTGCAAAGATATTTGCGCTTTTCTAGCAAATTCTGAGAACATATAGTTCTTTGTACAGTCACTGTCAATGAATAAACGTGCTGTATAATCATTAATCTTGACTCAGACTCGTAACTGCGTCAAGTCATTGATGAAGATAAATATGATTTCGATTTTCAACTTTTGACTAGACTTCTTTGATGATTTATTGATCAAAGAGTCTTTTAGTTTTTTGAATTAAAAGCTTACTTCTTGAGTACTTATTCTACGTACTGAAATCGATTCGAATTGACTTTTCTCTGTGAATATTTCTTTGAATCACACAGATCAAATCTCTTTCTGATGACTTCTGTCATCTGTTTAAGTTCTCTGAGTATATGATCTTCATCAAGAAGTACATATTCTTCTTGCTTAATGAACTTGACTTCTGTGAGTGACTTTTTCATGACTATGTCATGATATTGAATGCTTTTGTGCAATGCAATTAACTCATCTTGAATCACGTCATAAATAGCTTGATGTATTTCATTCTTGATCTGTTGCATACGCTGTGAAAAATCTTTCTCTTTCTGTCTAAAAAGAGTGTACAATTCGTTGTACATACTTATAAAGTTTGCTTAATTTGTAAGCTTTCTAAGATCTTTCTTTACTTCAAGATGATCTTCTTCTTCTTTGAAAGCATCTTCTGCTGCAATAGTAAATGCTCATAGAGTTTCACTAAGTCGATTTTCTTTCTCAAACGCTTGATGAATAGCTTCTTCTGTGCTGTTCAATCTATTCGAGTCATATTCTTCGCTGTCGAGAATCTCTGATTTCGCGATCATAGTGAACGAACTTTCATTACTTTTCTCATCATGCACTTCTGACTGACGATGAGTTGCTGCGTAGAAACGGTTTTTTCGTGAGAGTTTTGAATATCATTCAGAATCTTTCTTATCGCTCAGATGAATGCAACAGTTGTTTTCGTAACATGCTGTTCACGACAACGCTTAATGCTTGTCTTTCTAATCTTTTTTCGTTGCTGCGAAAGATTTATCTTGTTTATCATAAAGCTTTAACTTGTTCTTGTACTTGTTTTGAGTACAATCTCTGAAGAAATGATCTAGCTTTTCACATGTGTAACATGCTTTGCTTTGTTGAACTGTTTTAGCACGTGCGTTCATTGATATCTTTTGAATTGTGTTTAACTTCATAGACTGAGAATTGTAATAAAATTGCTTCTTCTTTCTCTTGCTTCATGCAACTGAGACATAAGTGATCTTGTTCTTCTTTTCAAGTCTTTGCTTGTACTGTCAATTATTCAGCATGATTGTCTTGCTAATCATAGCATGCAAAGTCGCGAGTTTATTTATATGAGTTATCTCGTTCTTTATCACATTCTTCAGTTCTTTATAGAACTGTGCTGTAAAAGTCAAGTCATTTTATTCAATCTTTGCTGCAATTGATTGAAAAGCAACGATGTACTTGAATGCTGATTCTGATTGCTTAATATCATACAGCTGTCGTTCAATGATTCGTTTTGCATCTATGTCTTCATACATTCTTTGTATTGCTTGCTCAAAGTTAGAGAAGTTCTCAAAAACTCTGTCAATCTTCTCTTCTCAATCTTCTGACTTATTCTTCAAGTAATTTCTTATCAATGATTTAAATTATTTGAAAACATCTTTTCTGAAGTATGAGAATGCAAACAATATCTTGTCATGAGATGAACTTAGTTTCTTGTGTGCTCTAACATAGACGTTCACTTGTATAAGAAAAGCGTTGAGCTTGTCTCTATCTTCATAATACAGATTCGATGTCAATATCTTAATCAATGACTTGCTATTCAAGAATGCAGTGATGTTTGCTGATGTGATTCGTTCTGAGAATGACATAACAATCATGATAAGATGATGCTCTGATATCTTGTGAAAGAGTGATGCTCAAAGTGTAATGATTGTTTCTTTAACAACATAAGATATAAACAGAGATCAGTATAGTAACAGACTAATCACTAGATTGAAGATCTGAGAATAACTAAAACAATAGACTGTATTGACTATTACATGAGTTGAGCACAAAGCTTCTATCTAAGAGAACGATCATTGTTATATAAACATAGAAGAATCATGTCAAGTCATCTTTGCTCTGAATGATCTCTCTGATCATTCTTGAGCAAGATGAGCAAGATGAGCATCATGCTCATCATGCTCACTGTGATTACTTCTGATTCAAGCGATCAGAGTGATCACTTCAAGACTCTGATTACTCAATGATTATTTAATTATTGCTTTATCTAATCATTTGCAAAAGAGTTTTAACACAATAACGAAATTCTACTAGATGATCTTCAGCATAAGATTAGCTCAGATCTTCAGTGAGTCATGATCAACGAATGAACTATGAATTTAAACGAATTCATTGACATCTGCATGCAAGTCAACGTTCGATTGACGAAATTGAATGCTCAATCAGCTCTCAAGACATCAACGACTCAAGTCACTCATTTTATCGCTGACATCTTGATAATGATTACTACTGCAATCTCAGTCTCAATCTCTGCATAAAAGAAATTCAGAATATCAAACGTTAACTCTGTTAGAAAGAAGTTGTTTAAAAAAGAACTTTGCTTCAAATGCAAGTGTTATGATCTTGATCTATTCTTGACTCTATTCTCAACTCTATTCTCGACCCTATTCTTGACTCTATTCTCGACTCTATTCTCGACTCTATTCTCAACTTTATTCTCGATCTATTCTCGATCTTGATTATCTCTAATTGAGTCTAGTGAGCATTCGAGCTAGAAGTGATGTCATCGAGTCTCTGCATCATCTGTGTAAGACATCGACTCTTTCGAGTCTAGCACAGAGATCAGAAACACACATATAAGCTGCGAGTTCTATTCTGTAGATACTTTTCTTTCTTAGCATTTATCTATTAGTTAAATGACACTTATATGACTCGCTTTATGCTGACTTCTAACAGTAGATAAATGCTCATCAACTACTCTGCTATTGACGTGTAGATGATACGAAATAATCTACTTCGTTTATTCAGAAAATTCGCAAGAAATTCTTCGAATTACTTTCATCAAAACACATATTTAAATTTACTCAAATTTATCAAATCTATTTATTTATCTTTATCTTTCTTACAATGACACGCGACTCTGAATCAGTCGAGTCATGAACGACTCGTCTACTTAGAAGCACTGCAAATAGACGAGTTTTTCTTCTTTCTTTCAATGTCTCAGCTGAATCTCAGAATGTCGCGATCTCATGAAACATTAAGATCGAAGAACAACTACGTCAGTGAGCTCTTGATCAGTTGAACGAGATCATCAAGATGTTAGATAAGTTAAGAGATCAACAAGACATGATTCTGAAATGCAATGAGCATTGAATCATTCTACAAGTTGAACATACTCAGAGACTGAAACAGCTAGAGATCAATCGCACGACAATGAACACTCTAGAAGAGATTAACACTCGACTACAAGAGACAATGTTGAAACTCAAAGAGAAACAATGTTCAGCTGATCAGCTTCGATCTTGACAGTTTACTGAGTCTCGATTTACTATGAATCATTTATCTCAACAAGATATCGAGTTGCATGCTTCTATCGAGAATCATACTTGACGAGAGACGTCTACTAAGTTCATCTCATTTGAAAATGAACATCATCGATTCTACAAATTTTCGAACCTTTCTATATTCACTGATGAAGATGAATCAAGTTGAGAAGATTGAAGAAACAAAATAAATGACAAGCTGATTGTCAATGTTGATCAATTCAATGATGAGATCATTTGTATTGTTTACATAATATCTAGATTAGAAGATGACGCTGTAAAGCACATCTTCGCTCGATGTTGTTTTGATTCTTTAAATTCATTCACTTCAATCTACGAGCTATTCAATCATTTGAAAAAAATATATGATGAACTGAATAAGAATCGAAAGTCTTGACGCGAATACAACGCTCTGAGACAAGCAGACAAGTCTTTCAATGTCTTCTACTTCAACTTTATGAAGCTATTCAGCTATCTCAATTATGATGATTATATTCTGATGAACGATCTTCAGAATAAAATCAACAATCGCTTGCAGAACACTCTATCAATCTGTTCAAAGAACTTTACTTCGCTTCTTCATCTAAAGAAATTTCTTCAAGATGTGAATAATAAACAGCGAGTCAACTATCAGCTACGCAGCGAACGTCGCACTGTCATCATCAAAGTCACTGTCGTATCTGACAAATGCATCACTTCATTGTCAGTGATGACTTCGATAATCGATTATGTTAAATCTATCATCTTTTCTATCTCTGAGCTTGATTGAGCGAAATCGTTTATCATCTGCTACATCTGCAAGACTTTAAATCACTTGTTCAAGAATTGCTTTCAGAACAAGATTGATATCTTTGCATCTTAAACTTTCATTTTTCATCTACATGAAATCATCATTTCGAAGAATAAAGAGAATGAAAAAATATCTTCTTTCGAGAATAGCGAGGCAAAAAACTAGTGACTTTCATTAAAGACGCGATGAAAGATGTGTTAATTTCTTCAATGACAAGCATGTCAGATGACTCTTTTGCTTCTGAATCTTTGACTATTGAATGTGTACTTTCTAGCAATGAAATTAGTTACTCATTGAAGTCATTAATTGACACTGAAGCTGCTGACTATTCATTCATTGATGAAGTGATCGCGTAAATTGTTTGTGATCAGTTGCAAATTGAATCTCTGACTTTGATTAAAGCAAAGTCAATACGAGAATTGTCACGAACTGAGAACTGAATGAAATCAGAATGAAATTCTAATAACTAGATTTTAGATACAAGATGTTGCACGAAGAAGAAAGAAAAGAAAGAGATCATTCAGAGATTCTTATATCTCATGAACGCTGAGTATCATTCGTATCGAGGAACCCTCATAACATCACTGATAATCTCACATCTATCATCATCTATAATATTGTTCAACATCATTTAAGTGATCTAACATCTCTTTTCTCAACATCTTTCGAGTAACACATGCTAAAATCATGACAATAGATTTCTCTTTTTGAAGTTGAAGCTTCTGCGAGACTTTTAATTCTCTGACTCATATTCAGAGTCGCTGCTTTCTTGCACGTAAGCGATTCATGAATTCTTACTCGAACGATCGAGATTTCAAGCGTGATAGACGTTCATGACTTCGATGACATTCATCACATTCGCAAACTTTACTCAACTGTTTTCTTCTATCTCAGTTCACTTAATTAAATACTCTAGCTGAGAGTTCTTTACCCGAAAGTTTAATATTTCGTTCATCTCTCAGCTAAGCACTTTTTCGACGAAGACTATCGAAAACGACGCGAGAGATATTTGTTCAGATAAGAGATCGTTGATCGCAGAATGAAGCAGATAAGTATGAAAGACGTCGAAACAGAATCAGTCATCGAGCAACTCTAGCTGATAAGAATGAGAACTAACAATTTTGATGATTCTGAAAGATTTCTCGAATTTATTAGATAACTTCTTGCTGAGTCGATGAATCATCAGATTGCGAGCATCTAATCAAATCATATCATTAATTGCATACTTGAGAACGTGTTGTCAATAAACATTAGCGAATTGTTTCTGATATGCTTGAGCTAAGATCATTTGTTCTCGCAGAATTTCATTGATTCGATTCATTTTCTGAACAAACAGATTGACATGTATTCATTTCGAATGTTCAATAACGTTCTTCTGAGTCTTCTTTGATTTCAACCTCATTCGAGAATGCTGTTCGAAGTTAGCTAGAAACGACGTGCACTGAGTGCTTTTGAAGAAGTGATTGTTGATGACAAATTCAGCTGATGACAGTCATGCAGCTCAGTCGTTCTGCATAAAGAACACGAAGACTCGAAGATATTGTTTCAAAACGTCGTTGACGTTCTCGATTTGATCATTCGTTTCTGAGTGAAACGCAGTTGACAATCGAACTTGAATCTTCAATCGAATACAAAGTTCGTTTCAAAAGTGACTGACAAACTGAGTTTCACGATTCGAGACAATTGAATCAGATAATTCATGATGTTTTCATATTGCATGATAAAAAACTCGAGCTGTATCTAGAGCTGTAATTTCACTCATAGACTCGTAATGCACTTGTTTAGATAGTCTGTTCACGACTATCAGAATATTGATTGTCGAATTTTCGTTCAGATTCTTACTTTCAGATACTGTCACGATGAAATTCATGACTATGTCTTTTCAGCGACGATTGAATACATCAAGAGACTTCAAAGCTCTCTGATATTTTTCTCTAGAGATCTTCATTCGAGAGCATAGATGACAATTGCATACGAAGCGAGCTACTGTCTTGATCATTTCGAATCAGTAATAATGACGACTGAGTATTTCGTAGATCTTGACTCTTTCTGAATGATTCGCAATAGACGTGTTATGACTTAACTGATGCAGACGTAGTCGCAGTTTCTCATCTTTGAATATTAATAGTCTATCTCTATAGTAGACTCGATCACTTCGCAGCGTACATTTCGCTAACGAAAATTCTTTAAGCTTTCGTTGATCGTCTCTTAACGCAGTTATCACGATCTGTACTCATTCATCATTGAAATAGACTGCGAAGAGTTGTTCTTCTAGCTCATTCATAGACATTTCCTCTGATGATTCAGACTGCTCAGAGATCACTGATTCATTCTTCGAGTCACTTGATTCAAGTGCTTCAGAGTCACTATCGTCGAGAACATTGATTAAGACTTGAATTTCCAGATTTTTTGGTTTTAGCACGATCTGTCACTGATGTTCTCGACGACTATTTTCTTCGTTCAAGAGAAGATCTTCTGATCGACGCGTGAGTGCATCGACTCGAGTGTTCAATTCACTTGAACGATACATGATTTTGAAGTTAAATCGAGAGAGAAATTCTGATCATCTGACTTGTCTTCGACTAAGCAACTTGATTGACATGAAATATTCTAGATTCTTGTGATCAAAAATGATCTCAACGAGATCTAACGTGTCTTTCAGTTCGAGTCTTCATTTCTCAAAAGCTCTGATTATAGCTAGAAGTTTCTTGTCATAAATCTCGTAGTTGCATTCTGCGAGTAGCATTTTGAAAGAGAAATAGATCACAGATCTTAACTGCTCATTATCATCTCGCTGAGACATGACTTCGATCACAACATAGTCGAAGACATCGATTTTCACAGTCACGAATAGATTCGAATTATAGTACATTAAGATAGAGACAGTGATGAACGTCTGCTTGAGTCGATCGAAGATGAATTGACACTTCTGAGTTCAATTAAATGACTGATCTTTTCTGATTAAGACAGTCAACGAGTCGATCAGCTTGAAAAACTTCTTAATAAATCATCTATAGAAGTTGACGAAGCTCAGAAAGTTCTGAACATCTTTGACGTCTTGAAATGCAGCTCAATTCATGATGACATTGATCTTCTCAGAATTCATTTTGATTTCGTGAGTGATGATTATTAGACTCAAATACTTGATCTCGATAACTGAAAATTCGCATTTCTCGATATCTATCTGTAGTTCAACGACTCTAAGTCGCTTCAGTATCTGATGAACATGCTGAGTATGCTTCTTTTTGCTGTTGCTATAGATCAAGATATCATTCATGTACGCGATGCAGAAAACGTTCAAGAAGTCATGCAGAGTGTCATTAATGAAGTTCTGAAATGATGATGATTCATTTGTGAGTTTGAAGAGCAAAACGTTGTACTCGTATAAGTCATAACGTGTTCGAAAAGCGATCTTTCACTCGTCTTCATAAGTCATTCGCAGTTTATTAAAGACTGCAATGATATCTAACTTGATGTAGTACTTGATCTTAGTCAGTTGATCTAGAATTTCTCGAATGAGAGATAACGAGTATCGATTCTTAACTGTCATGACATTCAGATCTCGATAATTCACGCAAAATCTGAGTTCTTCGCTTGATTTTTTAACAAAGAGTATCAAAGAGATCGCGAAGAAAGAGCTGACTTGAATAAAGTCTTTGATCAAATTATTCTTCAGATATTTCTTTAGTACTCGAAGCTCATCTTGAGACATGTCATATAAAGACTCGAAGATAGAAGTTTTGCTCTTCTGCAGCTGAATTTTATGATCATAGAGACGTCGTTCAGATAGAGTGTTCATTAATTCGCGAGAGAAAACATCTAGAAAGTCATGATATTCGAAAAGCAATAGCGTGACAGAGTCAACGAAAGACGTGATTTTCAGAGCTTTGTCGATATTTCTCATGAATATGACAAACAGATCATGATTCTTTTTTCTAGCGAGTCGCAGAAACGAAGCACTATCTATAGCGTAGATCTTCAGATGTTTCAAAAGCAAAGACGTCGAAGAAACTGATACTGACACAGTCGAAATCGAGATGCTCGAGAGAGTTTCGAGTACGAGTTCTGAATTGACTTGAGATTCAAAGATGAGCTGATTATGATGCAGATCTATAATTGCTTTATGACTTTTTAATCAGAACAGATCTAGAACAACTGAAAATTGCGAAAGTTGAGTGACATAGAAGAGAGTTTCTTCGAGCTTCTCGCTTGAAACTCGAAGTTTGACAAGAGCGTAATGAGTGATTGAATCGAATACGACTGATTGATCATCAAATCTTTGAAAAGTACAGATTTCAGACAAAGAAAAACAGAGCAGAAAGTGTCTTTGCGCGAAAAAGTCATCAATAAATGCATAATCGATAACGTCGATATCAATCAAAACAGAAAGATTGACATTGATTTTATTGCTTTCTAGATTATCTGAGAGCACGAGATGATCATTGTTCATCTTCTTTTCTAATCGATGAATCGAGCTAACTGAGAGTGCAGAGATTTTCAGACTGTTCGATTGTCTCTGCGAGCGACTGTACGCAGAGACTAGGCTTTTCCCAAGGCGAGAGAAGTATCGAAAGCGAGATTGTTGATAGAGATTGCAAGAGCGAATAATGAGACGACTCGTAGCTGAATCTTGAGCTTTGAATTGCAGATCGCAGTCTGATGCTCAGACTTATCACAGTATAGACACAGATGATTGATCATGCGATGCTGATGCTTCTCAAAGATCAGTGAGTCTCGTTTCTTCATGTTGACGATCGATAAGTTCATGAGATTTCCCGAGCTTGAGGTCGTAGCTTTCGAGCCTGCCGAAAATGTTGCATATTTGACGAGATACGCGAGAACTGTAGAGATCACAGAGACAGAATGAATCACTGCTTTTGACTTGAGAAGATTCTGTACTGTGACGCGATATCGACTATTCAATTGCTGACATTTGATAATCAACTGCTCATAGTTCAGGCTGCTGACATTCATCTGAATCAATAGAGCTTTGAGCTCGCTGAATAGTTCATTCTTCAGATTGAATTTTCGAGTTACGACGTCATATTCGATTGCATCAATGTGCTGCTGAAAATCGAACAGATATTTGATGAAGATGCGATTTCGCATTCTTAGAGCTGAAATGAATCGCTGAGCGATTTCTTGCTTGTCTGAATCATCGAAGACTTGTCTTAACAAGACAACTAATTGCTCAATCGTGACTAGCTTGTCATGCTGAACAGTCATACGCGACAACGCTTGAGCGACAGCATTTCTCAATAAGCGACTGTATTCATACAGAAGACGAGACTCGAGAGTTGAATAACGATTCGCGTTCAACTTCAGCTTGCTGATCAGTTTGAAGATGAACTGATTTAGCTTGTTCTCTCGCTCTTCGATATAGAGTTCTGAATTCGAATATTTCTCTGATTTGATATCGATTCTGCTCATGCTCTTGAGTTCTTGAATCATTTCTGACAAGGTTTCATTATTGATCTGAGACTGCTTAAGTTCAATCTGAGTTTGCTCATGTTCTTGTTGACAGACTGAGACTTAGTTGATATACTGAATGATGATGTCGTTGAATCAAGTTTGAAGTTCAATCAGAAAAGTGTATCACGCTTCGAGAGCATTGTTGACGTGAGTTCGAAACTGAACGACAGTGATGAGTTCGTTGATCGAAACTAGAGATGTTGACAACAGAGTGTTGCTGATATTCTCGAATTGACTCATGATGTAGTGTGATGCAACGTAATGTCACGAACTGAGAGCTGAATGAAATCAGAATAAAATTCTAATAACTAGATTTTAGATACAAGACGTTGCACGAAGAAGAAAGAAAAGAAAGAGATCATTCAGAGATTCTTATATCTCATGAACGCTGAGTATCATTCGTATCGAGAAGCTCTCATAACATCACTGATAATCTCACGCCTATCATCATCTATAATATTGTTCAACATCATCTAAGTGATCTAACATCTCTTTTCTCAACATCTTTTGAGTAACACATGCTAAAATCGTGACAAGAATTCAATGATCATTATGCAAAAAAACTTATTACTCATGTCATTTATTTGAATCTAACGATTCAAGATCATACAGTAGACATTGCTTCTATGTTGATCACATGATTAGAACAACATCAAATAATTCTAGAAAAAATATGAATAAACAAAACAGATCTAGTCATAGATATGCAAATCAACTCTCTTCAATTTTCGAATTTCAATTCTCACTCAACTGTTCTTTTCTCAAACGAGAGAACGACATTGAAACAGAAAAGCTTGACTTCTACTCATATACTAAAGAGATCTTTCACTTCTGTTACATCTTAATCTAGTCAGAAATTATTTTCTTTCAATCAGTTCAATGAGAAGTCAGTTAAACAAATTGAACAGTTAAAATCGCGCGACTCGACTTTAACTAACGTCAAAATCTTTAAACTGACTTCAGATTCAACAAACATTGAAATGATAAAGACTGCGACTTATAGAATGTTAGTCAAATGATCAGACGTGAAGATCTTTGCTGTTATTGTCTTGAAAATTGATTAACTCATAACTACAGTTGAAAATAAGCTTGAAGAAGTGAATCTGCATGAGCTTTCTCACGTTGAAGCTCTCGAGCAGATCAAAGTCAAGCTTCTCTTTGAATATCATGACTATCTAGACATCTTTAATCGAGCGATAATCAATCAGCTTTCTTCTCATCGTTTCTACAATCACAAGATTAAGCTGATCAACAAAGAAACATCTTCACGAAGCAAACTTTATCAGATGTTCAACTACAAACTTCAGAAGATAAAGAAGTATCTGATCAATCATCTGAACAAAGAGTTCATTTTCTTTAGCTTTGCATCATACGTTTCGCTCATCTTGTTCATTGAAAAGAAAGACGAAAGTCTGCGTTTTTGCGTAGATTATAGAAAGCTCAATGCTTTGATCAAACGAAATCACTATTCTTTGTCATTGATAGACGAGATTCTCACTCATATATAAGAAAGCAAGTATCTGACTCGATTGAACATCATTGCTGCGTTCAACAAACTTTGCATGCATTTCAACAGTGAAGATTTGACTATCTTTATTATCTTTTTTGACTCATACAAATATCATGTAATGCTCTTTGATTTAATCAACGAACCTGCTTTCTATCAGCATTACATGAATGACGTGTTGTTTGAATATTTACATCAGTTTTGTCAGATCTATCTAGATGACATTATCATTTACAGCAAGATCTTGAAGAAACACAAGTAACATGTATGATTGATCTTGCATAGACTACGAGAGATCAATCTACAGATGAACATAAACAAATGCAAGTTTCATGTGCAAGAGATCATCTTTCTAGAACTATTGATATTCATCGAGAGACTAAAGATGAATTCTCGAAAGATACAGATGATCGTCGAATGATCTACTTTCATCAATCTCACTCAGATACAGTTCTTCATTGACTTCTGCAATTTCTATTGATGCTTTATCAAGAACTTTTCGAAGATTGTTCATCTTATAATTCAACTTACTCAAAAGAAGATCATATTTGAATGAAATGAGATCTGTCAGATAACATTCAATCATATAAAGAGATGTATGATCGAGACTTTGATACTTCGTCACTTTGATCAAACTCGTGAGACTATTCTTGAAATTGACTCATTCGACTACGTCAACGATGAAGTTTTATCTCAATATGATGACGAAGAAATTTTACATTCGATTGCTTTCTATAGCAAGAACATGTTCTCTGCTGAATACAACTACGAAATATATGATAAAGAACTACTGATCATCATTTGAGCATTTAAGCATTGATGATCTGAACTGAAGTTAATTGACATTTCTATCAAGATGTTCATTGATCATCAAGCACTCACATCATTGATGAAAGACAAAGAGCTTAGCAGACGACAGATGCGTTGAGTACAGAAGCTCACTGACTTCAACTTCAAGATAATATATTGATCTGACAAGCAGAATATTAAGATCGATGCATTAACTCGTTGAGTTGATGTCGTGCTCAGAAGTTTCAAGAATGAGCGCGTTTGCTATCAAAGAATCACTATTCTGACGTTGAATTGAATGAAAATTGCTGATCTAAAGAAAAACATCAGCAAATCAATCTATAAACAGATTCTTGAGATTAATAGAATCGACAAGAATTGTACATTACTTCGCGAAGCAATAGCAAGAGATGAGACACAATGTGAAAATATCAAATTGAAGAATTGTTGTGTTCAGAATGAAATCTTGTATCATGATAATCAGTTATGAGTTTCATTCAATAAACTTCTACAAATGAATTTGATTCGTGAAGTACATGATCAGTCATCGATGAGTCATTCTGATATTCTTAGAACTGTGAAGATCATAAAACGAAATTACTATTGATCATGCATGCAAAAGACAATAGATCAATATATTTGAAACTGCTATGTCTGTCAACGTTCAAAGACATCAAGAAATAAATCAAACGATTTGCTTCAATCTCTATCGATACTTGAACAGCGATGGCAGAACATAGTCATAAACTTCGTTATCAATCTATTTGATTCGTACAACTACAACGTTATTCTGACTGTCATTCGCAGATTGTCAAAAGAAAGACATTATATCTTTTGCATCATTGATGATGAAGATATCACAGTCGAAAAAACAGCTGAAATGTTGCTTCAATGAGTATATTAAACTCATAATCTATCAAATTTCATTGTGTTCAATCGAGATTCTCAGTTCATCTTCATTCTCTGAAAATCTCTTTGCAAACGACTGAGCATTTCTCTTTGATTGTTCATCATTTATCATTCTCAGATCAATGATCAAAGCGAACGAGTCAATCAGAATGTTGAAAAATATCTTCATTTCATTTGTTTGTACATGCAGAATGACTGATTCAAGTGATTGCTCATGATTGAGTTTGTTGACAATAATGTCTTGTTTTCAATCATTTTCTTGACTCTCTTCTTCATGAATAAGAGCTTTCATTCTCATATGAGCTTCAATTCTGACATCATCGAGTATGAAAGCATTCGCGAGCGCTTGCAGATCATCAAAGTCGAAGATATATTCAATCACATAAACAAGACATTAATCTTCGCTCGCGAAGCTTTGATCAAAACACGAAAACAAATGATGAAACAAGCTAATAAGCATAGAAAAGAGATCAATTACAAGATCGAATCAAAAATGTTTCTGAATGAAAGAAACATTGTTACAGCGAGACTCTTCAAAAAGCTAGATGATAAGATGCTCAATTCATTCAAGATCACAGACTCTGTTGACTTCTTCTATAAATTGAAACTATCAGACACTATGCATATACATGATGTATTTCATTCAGAGCTTCTTCGTTTTGTCGTTAATGACTCTCTGTCTGATCAGAAGAATGAACTCTCAAGATCAATAGTAATAAACGATGAGAACGAATGAAAGATTGATGATATATTGAACTTTTGATGATATCGAAGATGACTTCAATATCAAGTTAAATGAAAGAGCTATAACAACGATCTCAACTGATACAACGCTGACGACGACGAATTTATGAACGCTCAAGAGATGATCAACGACTTTCATATCAAATATTCAACAAAAGCTCACTAAGAAAATACATTCATGCAAACATGAATTGTTGAAGAAGAGAGATAATGTTACGATCTTGATCTATTCTTGACTCTATTCTCAACTCTATTCTTAACTCTATTCTCGACTCTATTCTCGACTTTATTCTCGACTTTATTCTCGATCTATTCTTGATCTCGATTATCTCTAATTGAGTCTAGTGAGCATTTGAGCTAAAAGTGATGTCATCGAGTCTCTGCATCATCTGTGTAAGATGTCAATTCTTTCGAGTCTAGCACAAAGATCAGAAACACACATATAAGCTGCAAGTTCTATTCTGTAAATACTTTTCTTTCTTAGCATTTATCTATTAGTTAAATGACACTCATATGACTCGCTCTATGCTGATTTCTAACAGCAAGAAGTCAGAACATAGAGCATATGACTGTCTTAAATCAGCTCAGATGCACGAAATTGCAGTGAATTCAAAAAATGATCTGCTTTCGTCAAAGTAGTGATTGAGAGCGACATGCTCATATCTTGCTTCATCAGTATGCTTGATGACTCATTTGATTTCAAATCGTTTATTGTGAACGTCATCTTGAATAGTCTAGAAAAGATATTTCAATTTCTCGCTCTGATAAACATTGAAGTCACTGACATAATGTTCATAGATAATTCATTGATTTCAGAGCTATGTGAATGCTTTGATATTCAGTCAATTTCACTGTTCAAATCGAAGTTGATTCATTCATATAATGAAATCTTTGATCGAAGATCTATTACACATGCTTTGTATATTTCAGTCACTATACAAGAACATAAGAATGAAATGATGCTTCTATTAATAACTCGTCTAGATCAGCACAAGATAATTATTAACAATCTTTGATTGAAAAGAAATCAAATTTTGATAAATTTTGCAAATGATTGATTGATATTTTCATCAAATATTTGAACTTTGAAACTTATCATTTCGAAAACAAGCAGTCAATCAGCATTTCATTGACTCAAATCAAGCGAAATCTGCAAAATGAAATAAAAGAACTTGAAGTCTATGTCAATGATTATCTTAAAGCGAACTACAAATTCGAAATCAGTGAATCGATTCATTGAATCAGCTTTCATACGAAAGCAAAGCACTTAAGTTGATCTCGATCAACATGAACTCATTCAGTCATCAAAGAAGAAAGAGCTCGTCAATATTATCATGATCGAAGTCGCTGCTTATCAAACTTTAGTTAAGAAGAAGAATGTCAAGATTTTTACATTGATCATTAGTGAAATCAACAAGATGCTTAGCTCGATCAAAGATTCAACGAAACTGAATAAAATGATCTTTGTCATGTCATTAAAGAAACTGAAGAAGAAGCTTTCAATAGTTTATCATGACTTTCTGAACGTTTTTGACAGAGAAAAGACAACTCAGTTGTCTCTGCATCAATCATATGATCATAAGATTGAATTAAAAGATGAAAGTCAATCTTCTAAAAGTCAATTGTATCTCATGTTGAGTCACAAGTTGCAAAAGATCAAGAAGTATCTAGAAGAGAACTTAAAGAAGAAGTTTATTACATTCAGCAAAGCTTTATTCGCTTCGTCAATACTATTCATCAAAAAGAAAGATAATAGTCTTTGCTTTTGCATGAATTATTGAAAACTGAATGCTCTGATCAAAAGAGATCGTTATTCAATACTTTTGATAGACAAAGTACTCACTTAAATTCAAGGCAGTAAATATCTGACTTGACTCAACATTATCGTCACGTTCAATAAGCTTTGCATAAGCACTGAAAGTGAGAATCTAATCACATTCATCACTTTCTTCGATGTTTACAAATATAAAGTAATGCTCTTCAAATTAATCAATGAATCAACATTCTTTCAGCACTATATCAATGACGTGTTGTTCAACTGTTTGCATAAATTCTGTCAGATCTATCTGAATGACATTCTCATTTACAGTAAGATCTTGAAGAAACATAGAACTCATGTGAAAGAGATGCTAAACAAGCTTCGTGAAGTCAATCTGCAGATAGACATTGACAAGTGCAAATTCAAGATTCAGAAGATCTCGTTTCTAAAACTATTGATATTCATCAATGATTTACGAATGAACTCTTGAAAAGTAGATGTGATTCGAAGCTGAAAAGTGCTTTGATTGTTGACTCATGTACAGATCTTTATTGACTTTTGCAATTTCTATCAACGATTCATAAAGAACTTCTCGAAGATTGCTTAATCTATGATAAAGCTGATTCAAAAATATCATTTATTTGAATGAACAGAGATCTGTCAAATGATCTTTGAGAAACTGAAGTAATAGATGATAACAGTTCTCGTTCTGAAGCATTTCAATTCAATCAGAGAAGCTATTCTGAAAACGAACTTCTTGAACTATGTCAACGACGAAGTATTGTCTCAATATGATGATAAAGACATTCTACATTCAATGATCTTCTATAGCAAGAACATGATTTCTGCAGAATGCAACTACGAGATCTACGACAAAGAGCTTTTGACTATTATTTGATGCTTGAAGCATTGACATCTTGAATTGAAATGTACTGATATTTTGATTAAGATCTTCATCAATCATCTGAATTTAAAGTACTTCATGATCATCAAGAAACTGATCAGATGACAGACTAAATGAGCTGAGAAGTTATTTGAATATAACTTCAAGATCATATATCAGTCAGAAAAGCAGAATCTGAAAGCAGACGTGCTGATCAGAATGTCAGACATCAAGTCAGTTGAATCAAATGATGATTGAAAGCTATATCAGCATCAAATGCTATTATCAGCAAGCACATTTGAACTGCAATCAATAGAAGATGATCAAGATCTGTCTCAGATCTTGCTCATATTTGACTCAGATTCAAAACAGAAATCGAAAGCTAATAAAGATTTGATTGAAGAGATGATTTCTATTCAGAATTAAATTATAGTCGAAAATTGAATGAATCAACAATGTATTAATATTCAAACAGTCATAGAACAGAACAGAAGAACTTGTTCAGATATGAGTCTAGACAATTGCAAAGTACTGAACGAAGTACTTTGAAAGAATGATAGACTGTGAGTTTCTCAGTCAATGATCACTTAATTGATAAGAGAAGCACATGATCTTTCAATCAATGATCACTCTGACATGAATTGAATGTTAAACTTGTTAAGATGATCATATTGCTGATTGAAGATGAGAATGACAATCAAACGTTACATTTGAAACTGTTACGTTTGTTGTTGTTAGAATCATGTCTAGAGCGAGTCATAAAGATACAGGTAAACGAAGGGTAAATCAGATAAACGAGAATTCAAAGCTAAAGAGCGAGATCTACGAGATGCAAAGATTATATGTACAGAAGAAAGAAAAGCGCTAGACTCGATAGAGTTTAGGCTTGCTTCGAGAACGCGCGTCTCAGTAGAAAACTGAGCACGCTCGTAACAGTCGTAAATCAAAAGCATTAAGAGATCGAATCAATGAACTATTGAAGTCATTGTCTATATCTGAACAACGATAACAAAACATATTATTGAATTTCATTATCGATTTATCAAAAAGTGATGAAAGCAACGCGATTCTGACAGTGATAGATTGATTGTCTAAAGAACATCACTATATACTCTGTTGATCAGATGATGAAGAAACTTTCGCTGAATAAACAGTCAAGCTGCTGCTGATATGAATCTTCAGAACTCATGAGCTATCAAGATCAATAGTGTTTGATAGAGATTCACAATTCATATCGATTGTCTGAAAGTTTTTATGTCTGAGACTCAACATTAAGATGAAACTATTCATTGACTATCACTTACAGATTAATGATTAAACAAAAAGAGTGAATCAGAATGTAGAATGATATTTACGAGATTACTGCTTGTACATGCAAGATGACTGATTCATCTGACTATCTATGACTGAATTCGTCGATAACAATGCTATTTCGTCATCAATTGAACAATCAGCGTTCTTTCTGAATAAGAGCTTTCACTCTCATATGAGCTTCGATTTGAATTCAACTGAATATGAGATCACTCGAACTAAAATTCAAGCGAGCAAAGCAGAGAATATATTTGAACACATGAAATGATCATTAGCATTGATCAAGCAGACATTAGCAAGAGTTAAAGTCACAATGAAGAAATAGATTGATAAGCATTGAAAGAAAATGATCTACAAGATAGATGACATGATGTTTCTGAATTCTAGAAACATTATGATCGCAAGATTATCAAAGAAGCTGAATGATAAGATGTTAGAATCTTTCAAGATTCTGACTGAGATCAAACATGCATATCAATTGAAACTGTCATCGACAATGAAGATTCATTCAGAGTTCATCTTGAATCTGCTACGACTGAATTCAAAAAACTTTCTGAAAGAACAATGAAATAAGTCATCTGATTTTATAGTGGTAGATGACGAAGACGAATGAAAAGTGAAGAACATACTGAACTTTCAACACTATAGAAGACAACTGCAATATCGTGTCAATTGAAAGAACTATAACGTCAATTTACATTGATACAATGTTGATGAAAATGAGTTCAAAGACTGCTCGAAGATTGTAAATAACTTTCATCAGAAGTATTCAAACAAGTTAAGTTAGAAATTAACTCAACAAGAAATGATTGATCAAACTGCAGCAATAAGAACATTGCTGAATGAAGAAAAGAAAGTAATGTTGCAAGCATGCATTTCTGATATCTCTGATTAGCCTAACATAGACTAGTATAAAGCTGTGAGTAGAGCTGTTGTTGACACGCTAGCGATCTAGCGTGCCTTCGTGAGTAAAACTCACGTCATGTTGCATCTTCTTTCTACTTCAGCTTTGAACTTCTAGTTAGAATACACTCATATGATTCGCTCTATGCAGACTCATAACAGAAATTTCTCATTTGAATTCTTTTTAAAAATTTCTATTTCAATTCTTGCTCATAGAATAACAAGTAGTTCTCTGATGTTCTGAAATACATATGAGCAAAGCTTCATATTGATACGAAGATTTACTAATTAACAGATTGTTGATGAATGATGTAGCTGTGAGAAATCAATGATACTCACAGCTAAGCAAATTGACAGAAAAATGTGTCTTGATATCAGAATTTCGTAGATGATGTTCTTCATTCATTAGAACAAGAAAAAATCTGTCAGTTCAGTTTGACACATAGATAATATTCTCTATCTTTGCTTCTTCTTTATTTCTAATCACTTTTGTCTTCAACTTTAAAGTGCAACTATGTGTTATGATCTTGATCTATTCTCGATCTATTCTCGATCTATTCTTGATCTATTCTCAACTTTATTCTCAATTTATTCTCGATTCTATTCTCGATCTTGATTATTTCTAATTAAGTCTAGTGAGCATTTGAGCTAAAGATGATGTCATCGAGTTTCTGCATCATCTGTGTAAGACGTCAACTCTTTCAAGTCTAGCACAGAGATCAGAAACACACATATAAGCTGCGAGTTCTATTCTGTAGATACTTTTCTTTCTTAGCATTTATCTATTAGTTAAATGACACTCATATAACTCGCTCTATGCTGATTTCTAACAGTAGATAAATGCTAATCAACTACTCTGCTATCAACGTGTAGACGATACGAAATAATCTACTTCGTTCATTCAAAAAATTCGCAAGAGATTCTTTGAATTACTTTCATCAAAACACACATTCAAATTTATTAAATCAATCACTCAATCTTTTCACAATCAAATCTATCTATCTATCTTTATCTCTTTCACAATGACACGCGACTCTGAATCAGTTGAGTCATGAACAGCTCATCTGCTTAGAAGCACTGTTAGTAAACGAGTTTTTCTTATTTCTTTTGATGCTTCAGCGAGATCTCAGAATGTCGCTATCTCATGAAACATCAACATAAGTCAACAACTTCGTCAATGAGCTATCAATCAGTCAGACGAGATCATCAAGATGCTGATTGAGCTAAGAGATCAATGAAACATAACTTTGAAACTCAATGAGCAATGAATTGATTTACAAGTTGATCACATCAAGAGACTTGATGAGTTAAAGATCAATCAAATGACAATAGACACTCAAGAAAAAATTATCATTGAACTATGAAAGAAATTATTCAGTCTCAAAAAGAAACAGCGTTCAGTGAATCAATCTCGATCTCAACAGTCTATGAAGTCTCGAGCTTCTATCGAGAATCATACTCAACGAGAGTCATTCTTTCTATTCGACAATGATCATCACAAGTTCTTCAAGTTTTCGAACTCATTTATATTCACTGATGAAGATGAATCAACATGAGACAGCTGAAGAATCAAGATAAACAACAAGCTTCAGATAAATGTTGATCACTTTGATAATGAGAATATCTGTATTGTTTATGTGATATTTAGACTAGAAGATGATGCTGCTGAGCACATCTTCGCTTGATATCGACATGATGCTTTGCATTCATACATCTCGATCGACGAGCTATTTGAGCATCTAGAAGAAATATATAATGAACTGAATAAAAATTGAAAGTATCGTCACAAGTACAACGCTCTGAGACAAGCAGACAAGTCTTTCAATGTCTTCTACTTCAACTTTATGAAGTTATTCAGCTATCTCGAATACAATGATTGCACTCTGATGAACAATCTTCAGAATAAAATCAATAATCGCTTGCAAAATGCTTTATCAGTCTGTTCAAAGAACTTTACTTCGCTCACTCGCTTAAGAAACTTTCTTCAAGATGTGAATAATAAACAACGAGTCAATTATCAGCTTCGCAGCGAACGTTGCACTGTCATCATCAAAGTCACTGTCGTATCTGACAAACGCGCTACTACTTTCTTGTCAGCAGTGATGACTTTGATAATTGATTATGTTAAGTCTATCATCTTTTCTATCTTTGAGTCTGATTGAGCAAAATTGTCTATCATCTGCTACATCTGCAAGACTTTGAAACATTTGTTCAAGAATTGCTCTCAAAACAAGATCAACATCTTTGCTTCTCATGCATTCACTCTTCGTCTACATGAAATTGTTATTTCAAAGAATAAAGAGAATGAGAAAATGTCTTTCGAGAATAGTGAGGCAAAAAACTAGAGACTTTCATCAAAGACGCGATGAAAGATGTGTTAATATCTTCAATGATAATAGACTGATCATCGAGTTGAGTTTCAAGTTGACATTTTGAACCCGAATCGAGATCGAGTCGAGTTGCTCACATTTTCAACTCGACTCGAGTCGAGTTGCTCATATTTTCAACTTGACGCGACTCGACCCGACCCGCCAAGGATCCGAGCTTGGCGTCAAGAGAGCTAAATATAGAAATTTTTCCGGTTTTTGACTTTTGCATTACCTTTTTGCATTACCTTTTAATAGAGAGTCATGAAGAGAAACATGAAGGCCGTTTGGTAGAGAATCATGAAGGGGAACATGAAGGGAGTCATGGCGGGGAACATGAAGGGGAACATGAAGAGAAACATGAAGAGAGTCATGACGGGGAACATGAAGGGGAACATGAAGAGAGTCATGGCGGGGAACATGAAGGGAAGTCATAAAGGGAAGTCATAAAGGGAAGTCATGGTAGGAAGCCATGACGGGAAACCATGAAGGCTGTTTGGTAGAAAGGTTTGGTAGAAAGTCATAACGGGGAACATAAAGAAGAACATGAAGGGAAACATAAAGAGAAACATGAAGGGAAACATGACGGGAAACATGACGGGGAAACATGAAGGCCGTTTGACTTTGGTAGAGAGTCATGAAGGGAAATCATGTAGACTGTTTGACTAAGCTATTTACACCTATCTAATATCTTGTCGAGTCGAGTCGAGTCGAGTTTTCGAATCGAGTTGTCGAATCAAGCTTCTCAATTCGACTCGAGTGCTTGAGTTCAACTTCTCAACTCGACTCGACACTTTTCCAAAAAAATTTCAACTCGACGCGATCAGTCTAAATGATGAGCATGTCAGATGATTCTTTTGCTTCTGAATCTTTGACTACTGTATGTGTACTTTCTAGCAATGAAATTAGTTACTCATTGAAGTCATTGATTGACATCGAAGCTGCTGACTATTCGTTCATTGATGAAGTGATTACGCAGATTGTTTGTGATCAGTTGCAAATTGAGTCTCTGACTTTGATCAAAGCGAAGTCAATTCGAGAATTCAATGATCATTATGCTAAGAAACTCATTATTCATGTCATTTATTTGAATCTGACTGTTCAAGATCATACGATTGACACAGCTTTTATGTTAATCACTCGATTAAATCAATATTAAATGATTCTTGAAAAAACATGAATGAACAAAATCAATCTAGTAATTGATATGCGAATTGATTTTCTTCAATTTTCGAATTTCAATTCTACTAGTCAGAAATTGATTGTTCTATTCTCAAGCAATAAATCAATCACGAAACGAAAGAGCTTGACTTCTACTCATATACTGAAGAGATCTTTCACTTTCGTTACATCTCAATTCAGTCAAAACAAGAAGTTCATTGAACAGTTAAAACAGCGTGACGCGACTTTAACTAGCGTCAAAATCTTTAAATCGACGTCAGATTCATTGAACATTATCATGATTGAAGTTGCGACTTATAGAATGTTAGTCAAACGATCAGATGTGAAGATCTTTGCTGTTATCATCTTGAAAATTGATCGACTCATAACTACAGTTGAAAATAAGTCTGAAGAAGTGAATCTGCATGAGCTCTTACACGTTGAGACTCTTGAGAAGGTCAAAGTCAAGCTTCTCTTCGAGTATCAGAACTATTTAAACGTGTTCGATCGAGTTATGATCAATCAGCTATCATTTCATCGTTTCTATGATCACAAAATTGAGTTGATTGATGAAGAAATGTTTTTTAGAAGCAGACTTTATCAGATGTTTGATCACAAACTTCAGAAAATAAAGAAATATCTGATTAATTATCTAAACAAAGAATTTATTTTCTTTAGCTTTGCATCATACATCTCGCTCATCTTGTTCATCAAAAAGAAAGACGAAAGTCTGCGTTTCTGCATTAATTACAGAAAGCTCAATGCTTTGATCAAACAAGATCGTTATTCTTTGTCATTGATAGACGAGATTCTCACTCGTATACAAGAAAGCAAGTATCTGACTCAATTGAACATCATTGCTGCGTTCAATAAACTTCATATGCACTCAGATAGCGAAAATTTGACTATCTTTATTATTTTTTTCAACTTATACAAATATCATGTAATGCTCTTCAAATTAACAAATGAATTGACGTTCTATCAACATTATATGAACGACATGTTATTCAAATATCTACATCAGTTTTGTCAGATTTATTTAGATGACATTATTATTTACAGCAAGATCTTGAAGAAATACAAACAACATGTACGATTGATCTTGAATAAACTATGAGAAGCTGATCTACAGATAGACATCAACAAATGTGAGTTTCATGTGCAAGAGATTATCTTTCTAGAACGACTAATATTTATTGAGAAACTAAAGATGAATTCTCGAAAGATACAGATGATCGTTGAATGATCTATTCTCATCAATCTCACTCAGATATAATTCTTCATTGACTTTTGCAACTTCTATCGACGCTTTATCAAGAACTTTTCAAAGATTGTTCATCTCATAATTTGACTTATTCAAAAGAAAATCATATTTGAATGAAATGAGATCTGTCAGACGACATTGAATCATATGAAGAGACATATGATTGAGACTTCGATACTTCGTCACTTTGATCAGACTCGTGAGACTATTCTTGAAATTGACTCATTCAACTACGTCAATGATAAAGTTCTCTCTCAATATGATGACAAAGAAGTACTACATTCGATTGTCTTCTATAGCAAGAACATGTTTTCTGCTGAATGCAACTACGAGATATATGATAAAGAACTTCTGATCATCATTTGAGCATTTGAACACTGATGACTTGAACTGAAGTTAACTGACATTTCTATTAAGATGTTCATCGATCATCAAGCGCTCATCTCATTGATGAAAGATAAAGAGCTGAGCAGACGTCAGATGCGCTGAGTTCAGAAGCTCACTGACTTCAACTTCAGAATAATGTATCAATCTGACAAACAGAACATCAAGATCGATGCATTAACTTGTTAAGCTGACGTCGTGCTCAAAGATTCAGAAGATGAGCGCGTTCGCTATCAATGAATCACTATTCTGACTTTGAATCAAATGAAAATTGCTGATCTAAAGAAGAACATCAATGAATCAATCTATAAACAGATTCTTGAGACTAATGAAATCGATGAGAATTGTACGCTACTTCGCGAAGCAATAGCAAGAGACGAGACACAATATGAAGATATCAAATTGAAGAATTGTTGAATTCAGAATGAAATCTTGTATCATGATAGTCAGCTATGAGTCTCGTTCAACGAGCTTCTACAAATGAATCTGATTCGTGAGATGCACAATCAATCATCAGTTGATCATTCTGATATTCTTAGAACTGTAAAAGTTATAAAGCGAAACTACTATTGATCATTCATGCGAAAAACGATAGATCAATATATTTGAAACTGCTATATCTATCAACGTTCAAAGACATTTAAAGATAAATCATATGACTTGCTTCAATCTCTATTGATATCTAAACAGCGATGACAAGACATAACAATGAACTTCATTATTAATTTATTTGATTCGTACGATTACAACGTTATTCTGACTGTCATCTGCAGATTGTCAAAGAAAAGACATTATATTTCTTGCATCATTGATGATGAAAATATCACAGTCGAAAGAACAGCTGAGATGTTAATTCAGTGAGTATATCAAACTCATGATTTATCAAGCTTTATTGTATTCAATCGAGATACTCAGTTCACTTTCATTCTTTGAAAGTTTCTTTGCAAATGACTGAGCATTTCTCTTTGATTGTTCATCATCTATCATTCTCAGATCGACGATCAAAGCGAATGAGTCAATCAGAATGTTAAAAGATATCTTCGTTCTTTTTGTTCATACATGCAGAATGACTGATTCAAGTGATTACTCATGATTGAGTTTGTCAACAATAATATCTTGTCTTCAGTCATCTTCTTGATTCTTTTCTTCATGAATAAGAGCTTTCATTCTCATATGAGCTTTGATTCTGACATCATTGAGTATGAAAGCACTTGGGAACGCTTGCAAATCATCAGAATCGAAGATATATTCAATCACATGAACAAGATGTTAATCTTCGCTCGCAAAGCTCTGATCAAAACACGAAAATGAATGATGAAACAAGCTAATAAGCATAGAAAGAAAATTAATTATGAGATTGAATCAAAGATGTTTCTGAACGAAAGAAACATCGTTACAGCGAGACTCTTCAAAAAGCTAGATGACAAGATGCTCAATTCATTCAAGATCACAGACTCTGTTAACTTCTTCTATAAATTGAAACTGTCAGACACTATGCATATACATGATGTATTTCATTCAGAGCTTCTTCATTCTGTTGTTGATGATTCTTTGTCTGATTAGAAGAATAAATCTTCGAAGTCAATAGTGATAAACGATGAGAATGAATGAAAGATCGATGATATATTGAACTTTCAATGATATTGAAGAAGACTTCAATATCAAGTTAAATGAAAGAGCTATGACAACGATCTCAACTGATACCACGCTGACGATGACGAATTTATGAATGCTCAAGAGATAATCAATGACTTTCATATCAAATATTCAACAAAAGCTCATTAAGAAAATACATTCATGTGAACATGAATTGTTGAAGAGAGAGAGTAATGTTACAATCTTGATCTATTCTCGATTTATTCTCGACTTTATTCTCGATCTTGATTACTTCTAATTGAGTTTAGTGAGCATTCAAGCTAGAAGTGATGTCATCGAGTTTCTGCATCATCTGTGTAAGACGTCAACTCTTTCAAGTCTAGCACAGAGATCAGAAACACACATATAAGCTGCGAGTTCTATTCTGTAGATACTTTTCTTTCTTAGCATTTATCTATTAGTTAAATGACACTCATATGACTCGCTTTATGCTGATCTCTAACACTATGTCAGATGTCATAGCTAGTTAAAAGAATAGTTTTGAAAGTCTTATAATTAATCTGATTTCACATGTATTTGATCTTTGAAGATTATGTGATGAAGTTGTATGAATCATTTCTTACTGTCATGCTGAGAACTCAGTTTAGCTTTGATTGAAAAGACTCTTTTGATGACTTATCTTCATAAACAATCACAATATATAAATCAGAAAAGAACTTTTCTTTTATTTGACATCATTGATTCAAGACTATTTTAAATGAACATAACAGTAAGATTGACTTGTGCTTCTTCATATTCATATGAAATCAGTTACTCACAAGAGTTAGAAAAAGATATGTTGTAGAGATTTTTCTCAATTTCATAATGTTGCAGACTGTCATGATGTCAGATCATCAACACGATTTAGAACATAAATCATCGATATCTTAGATAATCTCGATTCATTGAACTAGTTCAATGAATCAAGTCATCAATCTAGTCATCATCATCTTAATTTAGTTTCAGCAATTCTGTTTCAATTATCTCAGTCATGTGTGCAAACTTCTGCAATCTTAAGTTAATAAAACTATTGTTTAGTCTTGATTCTGCTTGATTCATATATATAGAAGTTGAGCTCTCATTCTTTTCTTTCACTCTTTGTCTTTCATCTTGTACATTATTTGATGTACTGTCTTGTATCTAGATTTTATCAAAGTAATAATAATAATATCAGTCTTTTATATTGATAGTACTTCTAGTCTAGCTCAGTCTCTGATACAGACGAGTTCTTCAAAGATTTGAGACTCTTTTATCGCAGACTGATTTGTAACTTGATCATTGAAAGAATAATCTTTGACTTCGAAAGATGATGAAATAAAGTCAAGAATTCGCTGTAGCATGAAAACAATGTTGATGATTTGTGAATCAAGAAATTCGAACTTGAATTTGATCAATGTGCACATGCTTTTGTTGAGTAATTTCTTGCTATCATGTTTTAATATGATGATCATTTCAAGAAGTCTCTTACAGAGTTCTATCATGAAATCGACTTGCATTTCGTTTCTTGTGAAAGCAGCTTGAACATTAAAATACTTTTTAGTGTTCTCAATTTCTGCTAGCTAATATAAGAGATCAGTCTTCATATTAATATGAGAAAAGTTCTCGAGATAAACACATACATCAACAGTCATATCAGCTTAATACTTCTCTCTTTCAACATTTTCAAAAGTCTGAATCTGAGCTGAAGTGACATGCTTCAATTTCTGAGTTACGCTGATTGATCTGAATTGATTGACACATATAGTGTCAATCATTGCTCATTGTCAACGAAGAAGTTCTGCTGAATTTCTGATGTCAATGTTTGAATACATCTTCTGAAAATGAATAAAATTCTTGATGTAAACATCTTATGATGTTTTGAAAATGATTTATTTTGATTCATTCGAAGAAAGCATAATCTTCTGTCTCTTCAATTATTCTTTCTGAGCTTTCATAATATCATTTAATGTAGTTTTTGTCGTGACTGAATCAGTTGATGTATTCTTCATATTGATATGAAAGTTCTGCTTCTTAAAGACAATATCTTCAATGATATTTACTTTGATAATCTTTGTAATCGTTGATGAAGCATCTTCGTACTTAAAGAAATAGTCATTCATGCTCATCATCTTTAAAGTATAGATAAATGCAATCTTGATCTCTGCTGTCTGCAGATAGTTTCTTCAGTCAGTTGAGTATGACTGTTCAGAGCATAGTCAAATTTTTCGAAAGAATCTTTTTCATATCATTGACACATTGAAACAAAATACTAGAAAAGTTCAGTCTCAAGATTGAAAGTGTCAGCTGTCAATGAATCTCATCTCTTCACTGCTCATCATTAACGTAGTGATGAGAATCAATATTTGAAATGCAGTTCTTCAACATTGTGAGAAGATTCACATCAATATACTCATTGATGTGCTCATTCAGCTCTTTGATATATCTTGTGATTCAATTCTTGTTTCATACTAGTATGAGAAACATTGCAAATATAGCAAAAGATATAATGAAAGATTGATCATCATTATTCTGTGACTTGAAGTGATTTGAATCATGCATTAAGTTCAATTTGTAAATCTTTAATATCATTTTTGAAAAATATGAATTGACTATTTTCAATTCAAATGTAAATATGAATCGCGATAATGAGAATAGACTTGATAAAGACTGAAAGAGACTATGTATTTTGTTGATGATTTTCAAAAAATGCTTTTCTTTAAAGAGTCTCAGATGTGAAGTTTTCAAGACATTTTGAAGATTGAAAACAGAAATTTCCTGATTTCAAATTGTTGCAAGCTTGAAGATGATCATTTTCTGTCGTTGTTCTGCTTCATTTGTTCTAAGATTCACTGTTTTTATACTCTCATACATGTATAAAAAGAGATTGACTAGAATCTGTGCAAGTTCAACTTGCTTAAGCATATTTTATGATGAAAGAAGTTTCATCTTCTTTCGAATTGTTATCAATGATTTTAATGAGTATTTTCTCTGCTTCATGATCACTTTCTGAGTATTCTTAACTATCAATATAATTCTAGCTTCAACACTTATTTTCTTGTACAACTTTCAAGACTCAATCACTGAGTAGTTAAATCAAAACATGCGAAAATTTTTCTTGTTTTTAAAGTTTATATAGACTGTGAGCTTTGCTTCATTCATGACGCAGTTGATAAAGATTTCATCTGACTCATCAGATAAATTTATTTTCTTCAAGTGAGTGAATGTTCAAGCTTTTGTTTATAAAGCACATTAACTTCATATTAATATGAAGATAGTTCAATAGTCATATCAGTTAATCTCTGAATTTTACAGATGTATGTAACATTGATGATTCTTTCAACTTTGTTGATGTGACTGAAACAAATGATGTCTTGATATATCAGCTTCATTTCAATATGAAAGTAAGTCAGTAAACATATCAACTTTTCTTTGAATGTGAGATTGAGTTTGAATAACATAACTGATGCAGATGATGTAGATGAATCAGATAATGTGAATGAATCAGATGATATAAATGACAAAGATAATGATTCTGCTGATGATTTTGCTGATGATTCTGCTGTTGATTCTGCTGTTGATTTCATTATTGATCATGTTACTTATGTTGTTGATGATGCTGATGATGCTCTTTGATGAGAATGTTAACTTTATATCAATGTAATAATAATTCACTAAATCTACTGTTTATTTCTTGCAAGACATCTTGATAAATGTGAAAATGTGAAAATGTAAAGATGTGAAGATGAGATGAGATGAGATCATGATAAAACTATTCTAGAAGATGTATTAATGAATTTAATAATTAGAATCTGATAGTAAGATGTAATACAACAAGTGATAATTTGACAAAATGAGAATGTGAGAATGTGAGAATGCAAGATAAAGAAAGAAAATAAGCTGTTATTCACTATTCTGACTAATCAAGTGAGATGTGCACTACATAAACACATTAGTGAACTTAGTATTTAGTTGATATTGATACAAAGATGTAACGCGACAAGTTGTAAATAAATGAAAGTAAGATTGACTGACAAGATGAAGTTATGTTGATGAGTTCAGATTCAAATGTTGATGTTGAAATAAGATAAAAATACTGATCAAATGCATGATATTCACAATGAAACAGCTTGTCAGAATACTTTGCTTTAGTAAATGAGATAGTAAGTAATCAAGTTGAATGATCAAGAAAATGTGATGTGAATAAAATGATGTTGTTGAGAAGATGATGTGATGATGTCTATTGTTCTCATACTGATATAAAGTCAAATGTCTATTGTTCTTATATTAATATAAAGTCAGTCATTCTCATCACTATCATTCTCATTACTGTCAATCTCATCACTGTCATCTCATCACTGTTCTCTTTATCATTTTCTTGATGTCTTCTCTATCGTCTTCTTAACATCTTCTTGATGTCTTCTTCATCATTCAGCTCAACGAGAGAAAAGTGCTTTAGCTGTATGTCTTGTTTATCTACTCTTCAAGTCTTCTTTTGCTTCAACAAAGTGATGATGATGTATTTGAGTCATGTTGCGTCATGTCGCATTTCTTTCAACTGAGTGATGTATATAGATATGATGTTTATGCTAGAATCATTGTGATCAGCATCTCGTTTGTATCAGTATGAGAAGAACATACTATGTTTACATTGATTAGCTAGAGAACGATTGCAAATCTATGATCTGTCTGATCAGATCATGAGTCATTAATTACTACTGTAGTGAGCAAAGATATATGTTTTTGCTTGAGTTCATTGAGAATCATATCGATATGAGAAGATCATTCTATGTCTATATTACTAACTACGAACATCAGATTAACATCTATGAGGTGGGTTTTGAATTTTGAGATGGGTTCACAACTTCGCTCGCCTGATGTTCGACATTCAACATCTGAGATTTGAGTTATTTCAGTTTGCACGATATGATCTGCCGTACCTAAAGTACTGTCGGGCTAAGGGACAAGTATGACAGAGGAGGTACTGTACTTCTCCGTCAACAATCACACCATTGTTTTTCGTTCTGGATGCTTCAGCATCAACCAAAGCCAACAAATGAAACGGCAAAAAAAGTAAGGGAGATGCTCATGATATACCCCCCTACCTTA